>Ga0247782_1000196_pt1 | contig 70905 bp, 59 predicted proteins | sample UWRJL019104C5_FD_179928 | JGI IMG/M metagenome (GOLD analysis project Ga0247782, IMG submission 179928) | Plant litter microbial communities from Arlington Agricultural Research Station in Wisconsin, United States - UWRJ-L019-104C-5 | ecosystem: Environmental > Terrestrial > Plant litter >... | reverse complement strand
TCCCCCCCCCCCCCCCCCAAAGGCCTTCTTGGACCTCCTAAGCGGCCAGCCAGCCAATGAAGCGCGCGCTCAGTCCCCCCGCCATCTCAGAACTCAGAATCTCGAGGTTCCTGTTAGCCCAACTCCGGGCTATGTCTTAATGCATTCTTACCAATGAGGAACACCTCCAGCGTTGCACCGAGAAAGTGGTTAGGGTGCCAGTCATGCGCCGCTTGATTCGCTGGTTTCAACAGAGATGTGTTTTCTATTCCTGATAGGCGCAGGTTCTTTTCGGTCCGGGGCTTCGGTCTGTTGAAGCCTTTTTGGCAACAAGCGAGATAGATCAGCAGTAGCAAGTGTCTCGCACAGGTTAAAGAAAAGAAAGACCTACCAGACGGTCTGATATAATGGTTTTGTGTTACAGTTGATAGGGTCAGATTCACCACAATTGAAGCATTCCTTATTAATACAACAGACGGATCCCCACATAATAAGTATCCAACGTAAGTAAGTACGAGTGCTATTGTGATCCAAGTCATCATAACCCCCCCACGCCGTAGATGACACCTCCAGTTGTTAATGAGTTTCAGGGGAGTTAGGTTCGAGTCCTGACGGCGCTATTGTTATTTCCGCTATTTGGCTCATGTGACCGTTAGCAGACGCTTGTTTGTCTTCACCGACAGACAGGTACCTGGGTGTTCTTTCGCCGTTCACTGTCCCCTATCCTTTCTACTAATGACAGATACAGCTGCCCGAGAGCATTGCCGAAGCTCGCAAATGTCGAGGGTGACCATTTTAGCTAGCCGTCGCTTGTAACCAATCGGCGTTAGAAAACAGGGATGTAAAGCTTATGCAATTTGATAAAGGGGTGTGCGATGTTGAAAAGAAAACCGGTCCAAGGCGCTGATGCCGATGGGATCCGCGTCAGAGAAGCGACAAGCGTGCGCTTCGACTTGCCTGGCACGCCTAGTAGTGGCACACTGCAACCTTGCAGTCCTCGTTGGCGCATGCAGCTACCCACTCGTCACAGCTTGGGCTCTTGGCTGTGGTTACCGTCACGTTCGTCATGTCGCAAATCAATACTGTATGTTGGAAGTATGGATGTGCATAATAATAAGCTGACGAGGTTGCCACATTCCCAGAGGCAGCCCTTCAAGTGTCGTAGTAACTTTGCTAAAGCTAATGACACACGTTAACTTCAAGGTCGCGCCAACAGACTAAGTACTATACGTTTAAGCATAACAAATGGCGTTGTGAAGCTCTGCCGTTGACGACGTAATCACGACGGCTGAGTCTCCCCAATGTTGCAAAAACTGTAGACCCGGCGCCACACTCACCATTAGTCCTCGGTTTGCTCAGGCAGAGGTCGAGTCTTGTTATACACCTACCCTGGTCTCATCATCTACCATATCTCTTGTTAAGAGAGATGAAGCTGACTATATGGGGTTACTATAAACACGTTCCTCATTGCACGTCACAAAATAGTGCATGTCAGGCAGTTTATTTCATCATCCCGGGCTAACAATCGGTTAACATATATATGATATATCTATTCATTCGTACCACCCGGTCCAACATCGTATTTCTATCAAATCCTCTGCGAGTTGCAGGTGTATTTGTGGCGTAGTGTTACGATTGGCAAAGAACATGAAGTTGTAGCATCGGATACAAGAGAAACGTGTGACGAAGCAACCGACAGGTCATTGGCAGGACCAAGAACGATGAAATAAATTTAGCAACATAGGCCGCTGAAAACATGGGCATCCGGGCATCCGACCAGCCGTCGTTCATGTAATTTAGTTTCGAAAAATCTGTTTCTGCGAGTATTTCTAGACCCTGCCGCAAATCACGATGACTCGCTCACAAAAGCGCTGCTTCCTGCGAACATGCAAGCCCGCCGTGACATGCCTAGACTCGGAAACATCTTTTTGCTGCCAATTGTCTAAAGGGTGATCAGATGAAGTGGATAGCCGCCCCTTTATTGGTCCGGAACTGAACTCACGGAAGCTTGACAAGAGACAAGCATTGACAGCAGATGAGACAATTAACTAACAGTGGTTATGTTGAACGCCCCCGTGAGCGTCCTCCTGAGACCTCAGAAGGTGATGATTCGGCAATGGCTCGGTAATCTAGTAGCCACGGACGCCTCAGACGATGTGATATAGTCCGCATGAAGCCAAAGGGCTATACGTATGCGCTTATGGTGCCGTTGGCATCCAACTCGCATGGAACATCAAACCTCATAGGGCTTTGCTTACCTCCCAATTCTAACCCCTCATTGTGTCGAGCTGCACTACATACATGAGAAACGAGCGGACAGCGACGGAAGGTTGCATCGGACTGGACATGCACACATGCATTTTCGTAATCACTGAGTACACCGCACATGGTTAATATAGACTGTTGGACTCACAGATCTTGTATTCAAAATGCGCGCCACTCACTACTGGGCAATTGGAGTATGATCACCACTGTGTTCGTTAGCAATTCGCCCACGGGGAGTTATCGATCATGAGGAAAAATACCTGCGGTAGCTCCCGAGTGCTTTGGCTTGGTATGATGGAAATTAATAAGGGGTCATGTCATTCATTTTGAGCCGCGCAACCCACGTTGCACAAATGAACCTGTTCCCAAGTTTATGGAGTGGTGATGTATCCGTCCCCGATCCCTTGCTTTAGATGCGTTCAAACGGAGCGAGGTGCATAAGCTCTACCAGTTTTTTGCGAGTGCCAAGACCCCAGGATCAGAGTGAGACTATCGGATCTGCATACAAACTTGTCTAGGCGGTGAATACAAATACAGTAGTAATCCCAAGAGAGGGCCATCTACCGTGCTCTTACATGCAGCTGTAAGCGACACTCCGGTATTGTAACCGCAACGAATGCATATCGCAAAAGTTGACTCTTATAGGCAGGCTCTTCTCAGCACTACAGATCTGTACATCTCACTGAATTTCTGTAGGCAACTAGCTATACATACGAGTCCAGCATAAGGGAACAACATAGTAAGTAGACAGTATGAGATCTATCTGGCATAATGAAAGACAATACTCTAATACATGGGGCCAATTCAATCACTATTCGCGTTGGTTGTTTCGGGAATGATGACGACACCCGTAGAAGCATAAGCCAGTATGAGAGTTCATCATTCGTCCCCGGCTCTGTGCCCCATCACGGGCAGGACGTTGCCCGGGAGGATTGGAATTCGGCGACATAGCTGTCAGAGGACGGAGTATTGCACAAGCCCAGACTATTTGTTGGCTCAATGGTCCCAGTCGGGATCACGAACAACCTTGTGAACGTACTTTGTATGTTGCCAAACATTACCTACCTAAATTACATGTAAGGAATCCAGACGTGTACGTGATGCATTCGTTGGGGGCTAAGCCAGGGTCACGAAGGACTCATTAGGCTATTGACAGCAAGCCCCTGTGTGACTTGTCCGTGGCTACTATGTACATAGTTTGAATCATACCAATTATTCGGGTGCTCATAGTCGGCGGCTTCGGCGGAACACTCTTCCACAGGCTCATTGGCAGGAATACGCCCAGGCTAGTATTTGCTACCTGAAGATTAGGACTTTAGCTAACTTGGAGAATAGATCACCAAACACACCGAGAATATAGTAACTTAGACAAGATGATGGATAGAAACTGAGGCGCAATGCGAAATAGAATGAGGTAGTCTCTTGAAAGGGCTACATCGCTGGAGATCAAACAGCGCCGCAAATACCTACCGGGATTATGTCCCCTACCAACATCACTACCTCCATAGGCTCTCTTGGTTAGTGCCTCAACTGCGCAGCCGTTAGAACCACACTAACCACATTTGGGCTACCTCTCTGGTTCATCAACCTAGCCTAGCTTGATAACGAAGTCGGAAATTAGGGCCCTTACCTAGGCTCTTCATCATACAATGCACAGCGCTTCGCGCCTCAGCAAAACATACAATCAGCTCCTCGGAGCTATGCTCACGATTGTTCACGATATCGTGAAGTATCTTGCCGCTGCATCATATAATGGGCAACCCAACTGTAACGATCCTTCGATCCCTCTATGAACCTGAAGGCACTCGCTATTAAACCAATGACCCATGCATCCTACCCCGTTCGCCCAATGATATGATCGCTAACCTCGATTAGCCGCCCACACCTACAGAAGGGAAGTACCTGCAACGCGATTTAAGCGCCCGTTGAACCTCCAAGATGGATGCTCCCTACCGTACTACTGCTTTGGTGTAGACTCAACTATCTAACCTACAGCTTCTTTTCTAGAATCCTTCCACTGTTTACATACTATCCCACGTCCCATGCGCCCAATTGGAAACCCTCGCGAAGACGTCACAATAATGCAAGGTCGTCGGGCGTTTAAGAGACATCTATTTTTGTCTCTCCCGCCGTGATATTCAATTGTCTGCATAATCCATCCCATCGTGCGCCATCCTTCCCGCGACCCACGCCCACGGTTCTTCCCCTACCGTAGATACATTACATCGCATCGGGGCGCCAGTACATTACACTACCCAATGACACCTCAACGGTCCCGTTCCTGGCCAGTACCTGCAGCTGGGTAGGTAGGTTAAGTGTTGCAGCTGGGCGCACGCTTCGCTGTCTTACTTTTGTTGCCGTGTACCCCGGACCTACACAGATATATGTATATACATATATACATATATACGCGGTTGCGACAGTTCGGGTGCTACTACCGCCTAGACAGCTGTCTGCATGCTTGCCTCTCTGCCCTGGCTAGGCAGGGTAGGTAGGCAGTTTGTGGAAGCACTGCCTAGACACCAGCGCGTAATGACATGCATACTACCTACCTACCTACTACCTACTATACAGATTGCCAGGTTAGGGATGTGGAAAGTTGGTCCTGTTCACTGGAAACACTAGGCTTAAGGTATACACGCGCGAAACCTTCAAACACCGTTATGTAGGTGGTCTGTACGTGCTGACCTTCCCTATCCCCCATTTATCATTGGTCCTACAAGGCACCCAAGCCGCGCAGCCGCGCAGAACAGACAGACAGGCAGACAGAACACATTTGTCGCGCTTTTCAGGGGTAGAGGGCCCATTGATCATGGGATTCTCATACACGCATACATCAGATCGGAGGATCTGTCTCTGTATGTAAAGTGCGTATGTAAGGTACCAATCACTCTGACGTGCCTTTTGCCCCGCGAACTGACGCAGGATCGTCCGTCATTTACTCTTTATTTATTTTTAGAAAGGGAAAAACACCTTATGCTATATTAGGTATATAAATATAGCCTCAATCTGCAAGTGCGTATGCAACAACGTTAACTGGACGGCTGCAGAGCGCTTATTGAGACGTCAACTCTTCAAATTTACCTAACCTACCTGGATAGCTTCTTTCAAAACCCAAACTGAGGGTGTAGGTAGTTATTGGTAAGCATTCCGGGGGACAGATGGGATCCACGTTCTCCATCGATCCCCTTTATAATTACCCGTATGCTTAAGCGCGCTCTCGCCGTTCGTTTCCAACCTAACCTAGGTAGACGCTTCTTTCCTAGATACTTTCAAAACACACCCTTCCCTTTGCCTGATGAGGGTTGTCGTTTTCAACGGACCAATCAGAAAGAGAAATAGTGCGCCTAGGTTAGGTCCTCGCATTTTGATGAATCCTTCAATCCTGATGAGGGTCACTTCCTAACCCTTTAATCACACTCGTGACAAAGGAAAGAGAAGTATTTGTTTTGATAGTGAGGTGGGTATTGCTGAGACTTTTGATGTTGGGGTGAAGAAGATATTTTAGCTTGATGTGTCATGTAATATCGCTGTCGCTTGCTCGCAGGCCAGATAGAGGGATATCTCTCAGGCGGCGCGGCAACAGATAGAGGTTGTAAGGATAGGAATGAGTCTCATTTCATCGACTGAAGTGGCACTAGGAACAATATGATAGCTAATGACTTGCAAAACGTTATGACTTTGTACACGGGATGGAGGAGGGCCTATATTGCTGTGTAATGTCTCTTGCTGCATGACTTTGACCAACACAATTCAATCAACTAGGTAACCGCTACGTTGCATGTCAGCAGCCACACTGAGTTCGACGTTCTATGTTTATCTCTTTGCTGGCTTGATGCCTATCTGCAACAAGAGTATCTTAACCTCAGAACGAAGCTACTTGGGCTTGGGGAACTCAATACTGGACGTCTACCTAACGCAAGAAACTAACTGTGACCCCGTCAATCAAAGCTACCTACTACACCATCTCAACAAACACAATTCCTCGCCTCCTTTGAGCCCGCACAGGGCGAATAGTCAAGGCCAAGTCTCATAAACCTTTCATGAAATCAGTCGTAGCAACTTCCCGTTGTAATGGAAGGGAAGGGAGATAATCCCATAGTGACCACTGTCCCTCCCCATATTGTCGGCAACAAAGGACATGATTAGTGTAGCATTTACATGTTATTGTACTACTAGGTAAGGTATTTGCTAGCCAGTGTCAATAAAAACTTCTTTCTAAGTCTGCATGATACCCCGTATACGATGACTTGTACTAGACACAAGCGAATTATTGTGTAGTTACTTCTGCATGATGCTGTCTGTATATTGCCTTATAACCTTCTGCAGAGGGCTTGTGCAAAGAAGTATTCATAAGGCGCGCGTAATAGGGGATAACATCTAACCTAGTGAGTACCGGGAAGGAACTTTGAGGATGTTGTTTTCTAACTTCCATGAGATAGCCGTGGGTTAAGTCTAAGGGTAGGGTATAAGGATGAGTGATACTTAAAAGGCAAATAATTTTCATGATAACCGTTTTTTCAACTAATTATGACTTGTCACTTGAGATTGGCTTGTTGTTCAATAGCTCTCATGTAGGGAGAGGATCATCACGGTCAAGTTCCAACCTAACTCTTTGGTTGTTGCGCTATGTCTAATATATATATATATATATATATTGAACCATCTTTGTAGCATCACTGATCCTTAGACCTAAATTCGGCAATAGAAAAGAAAGGAAGGGAGTCATGACCCAAAGCCTACTTTTCCTCGTATTGGGTTTTATATTCAATACAATTTCTCCAGGACGGATAACTTCTAAGCATGTGCTTCTTCTCTTCTCTGTGTCAAACGTTAATACTTTGGTAACTATCTATACTGAGTACTTAATATCTTTGCTTACACAATAATTCAACAATAATGCTCACTACAGAGTTTAGGGATAGTATCACCTCAAGTTTCTGCGTAGTGTAAAAGCACAGTGCCTTAATGACTGACCTGACTACAAATTCAGATTAAGAGCAGAGAAGAGACTGTGGTACACTAACAGAAGCTGTCTCCAGAGGTTGTTATTATAACCGGTGGCACAACGCTTAATGGCTCTATCTGGCAATTGAAAGGTAACAACGCTGTCAGAACAAATAGCTCTTCCTTTTGGACCAATTTGCTAACATTACAGGCAGCCCTGCTGAGACCAATGACTTTACCTCAACCAAGTGATATACTAGGTTTCTTTAAGACGCCTACAAGCACAGATATCTATGTTAAAAAGTATAGGGCCAAAGTATTTATTATACACAAGCAAGCCTTTACTACCTAGGTATTCTTAATTACAAACGTTATAAGTACCTCATGCAGGACTATTAGCTCATTTTAGATCACTAGACGCTTTTTTGGTTGATTGTTAAGGGATGTTATTATTTTGTATAAGGGGTTCTAACAACTTTCACAAACTGTTCCATTCAAGCGCTACATTTTTTGCTGTTAAAAGGTCAAGTATAGTAGCAAATAAAGTTGTACAATATTTGGATAAAACATGAAGAACAGCCTTAAAAGTCAGTACATATAAAGTCTACATAAATATAAGTAGAAGGGTGGAGTGCCCTACACAACCTCTATTTCCAACATCTATTCACCATCTGACGTACCTCTTTAGCAGCATTTACAGCATGAGCCGATGGCTAGTCGGGGCTTGACCTAGGTTGAATAGAATTTTCATGATAGCAGGAACTGGAAAATAGAAAAGAGAACGCCGCGCTTTGGTGATAAACTGAAATGAACAAACAAGTGTGACTCCGCTACTAGGTCTGTAAACCGGTCGGCTGGACGACGTTTTCTTTGTTTGCAGCTTCTTGAGCCGCCAATGCCTTCTCTTCATCTCCCGGCTGCCACGGAGGGTCATCGTACGCCCAAGGGTGCATGTGCTTACAGATTGCCTCCTCGCCAGCTAGTTCCTCCGGGTATTTGACAATCGCCTCTTTGCCTTCTATGGCGTCGTAGAATTTCTGCCAGAGAGGAAGTCGGGGCAAGTAGTACATCTTTGTATACTCCTAATACTCCGGGTACCACCCGGCAAATTCCCGGTCGATGATACCGGCAATGTGCCCGTCCTTTACCATGATGTTGGTGGGACATAGGTCGGCGTGAGCAAACTTGACGCTGTACTTCTCCGGCCGAGAATGCGTGCGCACGACATCCGGCTCACTAGCCCAGTGTTCCACTGGTCGACCACGCCGTAGGTACGTGTGGAAGTCGGTAATGTTAGAGAAGGGGTCAAAAGGCTTCGAGGTCATTCCACTAAGGCGATAGTCAATATTGGGGCCTTACGAAACCGACCCAATAAATCCGGCGCTGGGTGGGTCGAGAGCGCGCATTTAAGCAATGCAGTCAGCTAGTTCTCGCCCGAATGTTTTAACCTGCTCTGGTGTCATCTTTCCATAGCAGTCCTCGATGTCGCCACCTGGAAGCTCCTCCATGACAATGTGCGCGCCACCATCGCATTCGTATATCTCATAGATCTTGGGAATAGGGATATTAATGTTTTGAGCAAAGAATTCCATGGCGGCGAGCTCGTTTGGACTGCATCGAAGCTTGACAACGCGCCGGGACGGCAGTCGCAACACCTGTAAGGCACGACCTGCTACATGGCGACGATAGTGTACGATACTACCAGCCCATATACGAATCTTCAGCCAAAGGGGAGGATTCTTGGATGCTAGGCGGACTCGTTTTGGTGAAGGTATGGTTGTTGTGACTGATAGTTAGATGAATAGAAAGAATTCCACTGATTGAACATGACAGACAAATGGCAACCACTATTTTGGAGCCCAGTAATAAGGCGTACAGTGCAAGTCACGTGCAGATGATCATAATGTGCCCTATTGCTACCACATACTAAGGAGTACGTTCGATCGGGCTGTGACAGCAACAGGGTAGTAGCACCCACAGCGCAGTTTTGTATGAGTTGAAGTAATAGCAAAAGTTCTGCTTAATAATGTTAATAACATGTACAAAATGAAACGGTATATTTACTACAGACTGACAGATCTTGCTTGATTGGCCAGTGAATGACTGTATAAGTAGTCTGCCTCGTTGAATGTCTTATTTGTTAAGAAAGTTTGATGGGATTGAGTTAAATATTTTCTATACTATAAAGGACGGCTCGTAATGAGGCAGAAGGACTTTTGCTATTGGTATACGGCTTAGCCGACCTGTTAAACTCCGCTAAGAACCAACTGCATCACCAGTTCTTCATATCTAGGTAGATGAAAACAGATGGAATCACGTATCTCAATATAACAGCGTTTGATACAAATCTAATTGGGCGCTTATTCAAAGGATAGATAGTGTGTGACATGCTCCTTATATACGGGGAGTAGGGGAACTACGTTCCTCTGCTCCCTATAGACCTACATAGCCGCGACAAATAAACCACCACAGAGTTCTTAGGTTAGGGGGTGTAGGTTGGACTGGATTACTCCGACCTTTTGGTCCATACGTACGGGTTTATACGGTACTTGGACACTATATAAGACTTTACAATATACGATAAACTTTGAATAACACGACCAATCACGTTAACCCCGTTGTTTCTGACCGTACTATCTCTCTAGAGAATGAGAAATTCAACTTATCCTTCTACTATACCATAATACCTGTTCAGCTTAACCATGACACACCAGATATTCAGCTCGTAACAACCTAGAAAGGTATAGTAGCCAGGACTATGCAACTTACTGTAAGTACTGGACCTTCTATCCGGAGGCTATGGCCCTATAGAGCCCGCAAAGCTCTCCACTGGCCAGTCTTAATGAATATCCCCTCTCTTTATATAGAGAGCTTCCTTTTTATCAATCACTTAGACTTTCTTAATAACCAGGCTATTTAATAGACTTTTTATCTATCCTATACCTTCTGTCACGGCATGCGCAATGAAAGAATCAAGGCGTTCTAATGCACACCTATTGACGTATCGATACCAACAAAAAGAGAGAAAAGACTAGAACACATTGCAGATGCTGGAATCTCGGGCCATCGTGATCTTTGCTCTCCACACAAAGGCTAGCCGTCACACCTAGTATCCACCAATCATGTTTTCCTCACTACCCTTGGTACTCGACCTCCTTTGTTGCGACGCCTGTATAAGTCTTGTCCTGCATGACCTGCGCAATGGCAGTGGTATCGTTGAGCGTAGTAAGATGCCGTATTGATATATCCTGAGGGGAATAGAAGTAGTGTTGTGTGTTGCCTTTCGGTCCCGCCTTAAATAAGACGAGAGAGCCTCCCGTATAGCCTTGCATTCCGAATAGCGGTTCTACGACCTCAGTTGAGATGTTGTACCTGGGGAGTATCTTTGCCATGTACCCATCAGGGCCCCAAATGTAATCGCCTCCACATTGGCTGTACAAAGTTGACCATCCGCTCGGGGGCTTTACCTGTCTTTTGCATCAACTACCATGCGACTATATGGGAAGGTTATCAAACGGAGTATAGAAACTTACATCTGTTTTCGTCCTAACATCTCCATCTTCGTCAAATCTTGTAAGTAATTCGTTGTACTCGACAGACATGACTGCGGTATGATGAGGAGAGGCCATACTGGTCAGCTTGAAGGCGTATGCAAAATACTATGATAGCTAATTGATCGATAAGTAGGTGCCTTGATACGTTAAATGTACTCTCAGCGAAAATCACGTGTCGGAGTTATCTATCTAGTACCTAAAGTTCTTGGGCTTTGGCGGCTCGTCGTTCACGCCTCCATCCGTTCTGAGTGCGGAGTGCGATTTGCAACTAACCGGTGTCGTTACGAACACGCCCTCATTCTACTTTGTCTTTGTATATCTGATCTGCAAGCTGCGCTGCACCGTTTTTAGATGCCGGCAGCGTCGGATAAGAGCTGAATACCCTTGACGTCCCCACAGGGAGACCCACGTAGCGCGCGCTTCTCTCGGCATGTTATACAAGTTTCCCGAAGCAGGTTATTGGACGAAATGGAATTGGGGTTGAAGATGAATGGCTCTGTTAGCATCGCAAGAGGATACTTCTGGATCATGCTTGCATACTATTGAAGGTCCCCATAGCGGATACGCCTATCATTACGCCGTTGTATCAGACTGATGATGAATTAGGAGAGTCGCAGGAGATCACCAAAGGTACACCATCAGTAAAGATACATCAAGTCACTTAGTCGCGATAATGTGTAGCTTGGAAGAACGAAGTTGAATTTGCTCAGCATATTGGTCTTAATACCAGTATGCTCCCTATTTCCCGGGATAAGTCTCATGTTAGACAAGTATCTACTATCAGTCACTCCCTTTAGGGCTGCCGGGCCATCATTAGGCGCTTTCAGACGATCATGGCAGATCAAGACATACCTCTAGACTGGGCCGAGTTTCCCAAGGGTCATAATTTCCGGACGGCCTGGAAGTTGACCACGCAGGAAGAGGTTTGTCAGACCTACATGTCTCTTTCCCTACAATTCGTCTTTACCTGTCAGAAGAGTTGTTACGCGTCACCCTGCCTGAGTGCTCATGAACATGAAATTATTCGATAACGATGCATGTGTCTCTCCTTCATGTACAAGATTCGCCTGCCCCGTTGTGATGGATGGTTCAAGCTCCAGGAAGTCTCCATGCCAGAACATAATCTCTTTAGACTGAATAATCATGGGGAAAAGGCCAGTTTATGATTGGCGAACTGACCTTTCGTTCTATCCAGATAGTCGGTAACCCAAACAATCGCCAGATCACGGGAATGCTTGAGGATATCATAACGAGCCATGACCGTCCTCCCCAACAAACACAGTTACTTCGAAACCTTCTTGGCCGCATCAGAAGCCTATGGTAAGGTGGTGACGCCATCTCTTAACTAGAGCTAACAGGTCCATCATTCATAGTGCGTACGATGCAGGTGCACCTGCCGGTTGGGGCGACATGTACAGAGAACCCGAGCCTTCTCAGCATATCTATCGGAGGAAAAAGAATCCGAGAGACCAGCGCCCAGAGCCTCCTCTGGAGGTAGTCAGCACTGGTCAGGGTGTCTGGTCATTCGCTGGACCCGGTGTTCAGGTTGCGCCTCCCGGGAAGGGTTTTAAGGCGCCGCGGGAAAGAAACTACTGGTCGCTTAGCGACCTTTTGGGACTCTTCTTTTCTAAGCTGGGGCCAGCGCCCGGCGGAGCATTGAGACTTAACTTCTTCCTCCCGCTTCTAGCACTTTACATGCGATGGGTTTTGATTCTCACGCCTGCGTTCAACAAGAAGAATGAGTATTCGTCTCCACCTCGTAGTTAGGCCTGATAGATGTCTAATCGTCTTTAGGCCTACACCACCTCCCTCTACATACTCGATCATGTGGGGGCAGCCTGTACCTGGCGACAAGACTGCAATAAGTATGACACTCGGTGCTACACCCGGCGGCATTCAGGGTCGCCTGAAGTACAGTAACAAGTTGGCAAGGTATAGCTTGTACACCAAAAATGAGGTTCCTACTCTATTTGCAACCAAATTTATGGGGCGAACTATAGGTTCCGATGAGAAACTACGACAGATCACTTGGGGGAATGTTAATGAGGCCAAAGAGTCATGGGCTTTCGGAAACTGTGCGGAGACTTATTCTTATTTTCAACTTTTTCTGTGAGTCCCACGTCAATTTTCAGACGAGCCGTTACTAAGAGACTTCCTATCCAGACCCTTGATATTGAGAGAAGGGACTCCTCGGATTACACCACATGGATTCTCCATACAGCCCAAATCTCATAAACTTCAATATCCGACCCTCTTGCCCGAATATGACCTGGATTTGCTGTTAGAGGGGGGCGATCGCAGAGTCCCGAATGAGAAGCTCAAGCCACTCGACCGTGACTATCTGAATCTATTGGATCCTTGCAATAACTGCAAACATGTGATAAGCACTCTATCGGGGGATGGGAATATGCAAAAAAACCTCCTGGTTCATATCCCAGGGGGATTTGGACCCGCTAGAAAATGATGAAGAGCAGAGGGCGACGAGATGGAAGAGTGTGAATTAATGAATTACTAGATTTTATGGCAATGAACTGCTTTCTACTATGTCACTGCACAGTCTTGAGGGTTATTCAGAAGTATTATAGGATTGAACATGTGGTATGACGGTTGATTAAGCGGCGAAGTAAACACTCCCAGAGTTAACTCGGTGTCTGTCTCATACCTTCTTTTCCACCTTGAAAGAAAAGTAGAATCGGCATCGCGATGTGGTATGCTAATGCTAGGATCGGAAGAGGAGGTCACTGATACGTCGGCACATAGGCTATTACGTCTCCTTTGCAGAGTGGCCTCCTGTCAATGCCAACACTAATATGAATTACTAATACGCTAGGTGGCAACTCGTTGCCACCTTCTATAGGACTCTACCACTTTCTAGAAGGGTTAACCTTGCCACTTAATACGTGTTAAAGTGTAAGGTCAAGGTGACAATCAATTTTAAAAGGAGCAATTTATTTAGATCTGAAATATTAATGCCTAAACCTTCGGCAAAAGTCTCTATTCCTTCCTAATCGCTATCTTGAAAGTGCTCTGGAGGGGCACCGTCTCATGTCGGTACTTGTAGTACGCCGAGGTATACAGCGTTACTACCTTCTGCTTAACCCCATAGTCATTGATCTTAGCAAGGCAGAGCGAAAACCCCATCTCCTCCACAGCCTGAACACTGATCCACTTCTTGCGACTGCGCGGGAGGAGACGCAGGAGAAGACACTTGGTCCGGGTATTATCCGATAGGGTGGTAAAGGAAGGCAGCACGTTGAAGCGCAAGTTGCTCAGCATCGCGGGCCCCGGTCCGTCATACGTCTCCATGAGATAGACGCCCTTCTTCGACGTGCTCCCCAGCGGGATAGCAATGTCGAACTCCATCAGTTTGTAGTTACTAAACTCGTTGTTCCCGAGCAATACGGAGAAGATAAGATCCTGTTTAAGCCCGTCACTATCAAGTATTACGGCCCCTCGATTCGGTGTGTAGACGTTGCACTGGAAGACAGGGGGGCCTGCCGGGTCGCTGGGCCCAGGGACACTAGGTGTCTCGTCGCGCTCGGAGGGGTTGCTTATTTCGGCTTCGGTAATCGGGACTCCATGCGGCCTATCTGACCTCATTGCTTCTTCCAGAGTCTCGTTGATCATGGGCCGGACGTGAGGAGCGTCGGCAGGTATATGAACAAGCCTTGCAGGTTGACCGGTACTGCTGCCTCTCGCACTCGCCGTTGGAGCCGGCTCGGGCAGTCCATCATCTGACTCCGCCTGATCATTGTCATTATCTTTCTCGTCGTTCCTCGGGAAAAGATCGGGCACCAAACTGGCCTCGACAATTTGTAGCTCTCGGACCATGGAATCCGCGGATATGCCAGGGCGTGGTGTAGGGCCAGGTTCTTGTAGGCCGCTGAGAGCCCCCTGCCCCGATAACCGTACTTGTAGATAATAGATGGGATCGATCAACTGCATACCCAGAAGTGCGGATGTAGCAACGTCATCGTCGAAGTATTTCGTTGTTGTCGGCTTGCCATCTTGGTCCGGAACGTAGCCCATCTTCGCATTGAGTATGTCCAACTGTCCTTGAGCAAACCGAGGCAGCCGGATAAGACGAAGATCATTTTCAGGTCCAAGATCGTCGTCAGTATCTTCTTCGTTATTTCCCTCGTTGGGTTTTGTCTGAGCCTTTGGCTGAGAATCCCAAAGGAACCAGTTGTCTGTATCACCTGGACGTATATCAAACTCCTCCACCGGATCGTTAGGGTTAGGTGCCTTTTCTTGGTCCTCTTCTGAGACTGTATACTCTTTCCGGATACCGATGTGAGCTTTTTCTGCGGATAGATCATCCGAGAGTGAAAAGCGCTGTTGATGGGGGGGTTGAGTGAACCTGAGGGCAGTAAAGTCGTCGGATCCTGGTATCCTGTCGAAGAGACCCAACATTACGCCGTCTGCGATGATCTCATGTCGCAGCAAAGGTGCTCTCTCTAGACGAACGCCTTTGGGGGGTATCGGTTCAGTTTCTACCTTCAGATCTGGATACAAGGTGACAAGATCTGACCGCAGATAAAATCCATAAGTTGGGATCTGGGGGCGATGTGGCTGATTCGGGGGAAGATGGTTTACGAATCTATTGATAGCGAGTTTGATTGCTGCGCGGTCGAAGTCGGTACCCATGTGATTACCTAAGCTGAGGGCACCATCTATGAGTGCATCAACCCAGTTGACATCAATATGAAAGAAGCGAAGACTTTCAGGACCGAGGTGAGACGGATCCGTGATGAGGTAGTGAGCTGGAACACCGGCAAGGAACATCCTATCTAGGACCCAAGCCAAGATGATCATCCAGTCCGTGGACACAGGATCATTAGTCTCATCGTATATCTCCCCGTCTTTTGCCAAAGACAATTCATAAGCCGCCTTGATGGCAAACTGAGGGTAGTTATCCTCGATGATCTGCTCGTGACGACCAAGATATGGATATTGATGATTCTTCAATCGTCGCCTAAACCACCGATGTTTCTGTGACCCTGTTCGATCATGTTCGAGAGCGGTCAAACTCGCTGGATGTTGTTCGCGGCTGGGTTTGGAGAGATGGAGGGCCTCTAGATGCTGGACAGTATCCTGGAGGTTACGTAAGACATCCGTTCGGCTGTGAAAGCTCTCTGGGGACCCCGTGTCATGCACTGCATTTTCCTTGGCCTCTTTCATTGCTCTCGCGTGGAGAAGACTGCGAAAGCGTGATAAGGCAGCCGTGAAGCTCTGGTCGCCCACAGCAAGTACACGACCTAGTTGCCAAGCAGCACTATACGTAGTATCAATCAAACCGACTTCTTGGTCGAGGATCTGTAGGTCCTGCCCAGAGTTGGAGCATCTGCTAAGGTGCGGTAATCGAGGGACGACAGTTGGTGTGAAGGGCCCTCTGCACAGAGCCACTGTTTGCTCTCCAGTGGGGAGTCGGTACTTGACGAGAGAATATCCATCTTCGAGCCGACGCGCTACCCTCTGAGATACATTCACGTCGCCCTTATCACTTCCCTTGACCTGTTTAATTATGTCGTCTGGCGGACGCAAGACATTCAAAGTCTCTCCGAGTTTTTTGAACGTGTCATAGACATTGAGCATCGAGGGAGGCATGACAGTGTAGTTCCAGCTATGCAGCGAACAGAGTGACACAAAGTCTTTGTCACTGCCTGGGAAGGTCATGCCTTCGACACCCTCAATAGACAACAGGTGAACAGCAACTGTTACGGGCGCCTTGTTATGCATGGGACCAGCTCGCCCACATACCACGATAGAGAAGATGCCAACGTCTTCGACACCCGCGATTGCCATACCAGCCGTGTTGATCGATCGCACATGTGACAGAAACTGGAAATTCTGAACAGAGGGGCTTGTCGCATCCTGGCGTTTATTATTGACATCGTATTGAGAAAAGAGGTTCTTGAACAGATCCGGCTTCATAAATATGAACTCTCCAGCCTTCGCTTGGGTCGCCTCCGAGTTGTCCTTGATAGGAGATGCCACCTTTGATAGACCTTGAAGTTGACCAACCGTCATCTTGACAGATAACGTGGCAGTCTGTTTGAATTCATCGCCCAACGTCCCGGGCTCGAGCCTCAATTCATCTTGTGTGAAGCTGAGGAGAACAAGCCAAGGAACTCTGTTACGAGTATTCTTGTCGATTTTCTTTTCCAAGCTTAGGCTTCCGATCCTCTCCCATGGTAAATGAGGGTCACTGAGGACAATGTGTGGAAGAATGCGATGCTCGTCTGGATACCCGGATGGAGGATATGTCGAGTACACGGAACCCTCTGGGAGCGAGAATTGCGGCGCATCAACGATAAAATTCTGCTGAGAGAGAAGGGAAATAGGGTCGTTCTTGGGCGCGTTGACCGTCTGAGTTGCTGTGATCTCGTACACAGATCCAGATACAAGAGAGGGCGCCCAGAACGAAAAGAGTTGCTCCTCTCCGGGACCTAGGTCCGGGGGATGGTCTTCCTCGGTGATAGAGAGTCCTTTTGCTAGTCTGGTGAGGAAGACTGTTCTCCTTGAGTGGCGAAGAGTCAAATGACGAGGAGAGTTGATCGCTTTGCTCTTCCCGCCCGTAAAGATGGCCATAATTGAGACTGTTTGGGTGTTCCCTTTTTTTCTTAAAGTTGACTTGAATATGGGAACTAGTCTTCAGTCTCGTCACATCACTCGAGGTAGAACTGGGTCGTAGGCAGTCTGACTCTGGCGTTCATCATAGTGTATCAAACTCTGTTGTACACTAAACTGGGTTGACTGAAGTCCCGATAAGGTTATCTTGCGGCTTGCGAGTTAGCCGCGTTTATTCCAGCTTCATTATAGCTATGAAGATGATGGTATCATCATGTATCTCTTCTCAAGGGTTACTTAAAGATACAAATGAATCAAGAAGCGTTTTCGACGAACGTCAACGATCCCAAGAAGGAAGGTCATGCAGCATGAAGACAGCTGAAGGGGTCTTGGACTGACCCAGTATATCGTCTAATATGCATCCCTGCCCAAATGGAGTGAGCTGGAGACCTATAGGTACCCCTCAGTCCTGCTACCCCACGGATATAACCGCCTGCATGCATATGTCATGGCTGCATCCAAACGGCGATCCACGAGTAGACATCACGCATGAACGTGAGTCGTGACGCAATCATTTCACGATGGCCTCAAAACGACCGAGGGATATCCGATGCCAGCGAGAGACGAGAATGCCGAGCAAGTCTAGATTCCACTTCTCCAGCCCTTCAAACTTTCGCTTGTGGTCCTAGCTGCACGACGGCGCACATCTTTCCCTTACACGGGCTCTTTTGGGCTTAACAGATACATTCGGCAGCTTCACGATAGAGCTGAAAAGTTCGGCTAAGTGCGCTCGGCAGGACAATCCCCTAAGCTGATCCTATCGTGGCAGCGTCAAGCGCGGTAGAGACCAAAGACATGCTGGAATACAGATGTCCGTTTGACGCTCGTCAGCCAGTCGTGCTGGCATGTCTATGAGGGACTGGAGTCCTCATGGGCCGGCATGTCCAGAGTGTGCGTATGATGGCTGTATCATGAACCAACCGTAGCCAGCAACCGTAGCCAGCAGAAGCTATGAAGCATCCGAAAAACTTCCGTCTAACAACAAAGATGGAAGGGATCGTATTTGTCGATTGAATGATGAGTCCCCCATTTTGGGGGAGTCGACGAAGAGTGGCACGACGAAGGAAGATATAAAAAGGCTGTCTTTTCCTCTGAAGTGAGAGAGAGATAACCCATAGCATCCAATCTTCTCAACTCATCCTTAAACCCCATACCTTAAGCTCATCCTCTTTAGCAGCATTATCTCTCATTCACAACATCCAAAATGGGTGGCGTTGCTGGTATCTTCAACGACAACGCCCCGGACGGCAAGAAGATTAGCGTATTCTTCAATACCAATGCCGGCAACATCGCTCTGGAACAACGTAACGAAACCAAGTCCAACGACGAGACGGACCAGAACTACATTGCTTCGGCCGCTGACCATCCAGGATTCATTCTAACCGACTCCAATCTGGCGACTACCGACCTCAGCGGCATCACTCTTGTGTTCGGTATCACTTCACAGTACTCCGCCCCGTTGAAGGCTAAAGAGTGTGGTTGCAACGATCCCAAATTCAATGACGTGTCTATTGTCTCCCCTATCTACAGGTCGCTGAGCCATACCGATGTGGGCAACAACGCTCTAGCTGCCTGTTCCTCCGATGACTCGGCATACGTGTTCTACATTTCGTGAGCAAGGCTCCCCTTCCTAATCTTTTGTTCACTACCCTAACTATTTTCCAACAGGGGCGCAAGTGGCGAGACCTTGACACTCTCGGAGCTGGCCCTCGACGAAGATACACCCCAAACGTACGAGGGAACCCAAGACATTCTACCTGGGTCCGCTCTTGCAGCCTACTATGACCCAAGCGCCGATGTGCGCTGTGTCATCTATCAGTCCGGCAAGCACCTCTACGAGATCACATCCGAGGGTACTAGTGAGTGCATTTTTTATTTCCATACTATCGCTACTGCATAGATATGGTACGCAAGTTGGCTTGTAGCAGGGCTAATTGAATGCCTCGCACCTTGATAATAGACACGCTTATCAAGTATCCTACCGTCGAGGATACCGATCCTACTCCGTTGGGTGTCGTCTACAACCCAGACAACAAGCAGGTATACCTGTACTACCGCACTAACGACAAGCATATTCGCAAGTGCGTCAAGACGTCCCGTGGCTGGGGGTCTGAGACGAATGTAGGAAATGCCACCCACAAAGTTGCCGACGATTCCCAGATCACGGTGACATACAACGACAAGAAGATCAACATCTTCTATGTCGCCGATAAGGACACTCCCGGTGGTTCCAAGTTCGAACACGCGATTGACAAAGAGATGTAGGCAGTAATAGCCTACATATGTCGAACTGTGGGTAGCTAGCTATCCAAGGATTCTTGATTTCAGAATAGTTTATGGGAAATTGTACCTAGCCGGCTAGTATCTGTTATGCCTCACCTTCGAAGATAGTCTCGAATATACCGCTTGCAAACAAACAAGTTCTTTATTAAGGCAGTACGGGAGGTTTCTCTTACCACGACTACGTGACACACTTAAGGGGAAGATTTCAAGAAAATCACACGTTCTCAAGACATGGCTCGGAAATCATTTGATAGCTCAAAAAATTTCCCTAAGTGGTGTTCTTTATTCTGGCGCGCTATGCCATGCTAGTATAGGAAGAAGAACACAAGAAACTGTACGTAGAACTTCAAGCTTTAGACCCCATACTTTTTTCTACCCTCCAACTCCTTTTTGGTTAAGTGTACCCTATACATACTACGTCCCTTCTCATGCGGCCTGTCTCATCATATGATGTTTTTACTGTACGCTCGAAGTTGGGATCAAGACAAGCAGTCAAGTCACCATTCTTTCTACCTACCTAGATAAGAACACAAATAATGGAGACCTCACATTTATTCATAGTCACCAGCAATAATCAGTAGTACTCGGATTGATCATTTGTATAAGTCTTCCCCTAGACATCACGCATCATTATCCTTCTTCGGATCACCAGTCATGATCGGTCGCCTAAGCTGCAAAAATCCCTCAAGTGAAACATACGGTCCTTTCTCGAACCCCGGCGACATGAGATTTCCTTTCTTCTCAATTCCGAACGAGTTGAACACCGTGCCGTCGGTATCGTTAGGGTCCTCGAATGGTTGCAACCAACTCCAGTCGCCCGATCCAAGAGACGGAAGGGGCACATTGCGCGTTGGTGGATCCTTCATGGAAGCTGTCGTCAGTGGATGGGCCGGGTCGTAAGCTCCAATGTCCTTAGGCACGTTGAGCGGTCCGGCATGGAAAAATGCCGTGATGTTTTGCATCGCTTCTTGCCAAGTCCATGAATCCAGCTGCAGGGACTGGGCGGGGAGGAACGACGAAAGGCCGTGGATTGGTGTGAAGGGATCAACTATCGCTCCGAAAACACGCAGCTGCCTGTTCCGTGCGTTAGCATACTGAACCGGCGTGTGTTTATCGGCGAAAGGCGGAATCCAATACGGTGTGAGTTTCGGATAATTAGTTGTGTTGATCAGTTTCAAATTGTCTTCCGCTGGGGGGTCGCCCATCCTCTCGGCAACGAAATACGTCTTAACATAGTCAACGATCAACTCTTTCCCCTCGTCTTCGGGACCCGGGTTTGGCTTCGAGTCAAAATACCCGACTAGGCCGTCATACTCTCGATAGGCATCGCCTAACTTGACTTGGAGCTCATAACTGCTGGGGTCGTCTTGGGATTCGGGGATGAGATGGCGTTCGGGATTCTTGACGTTCGCCGTCGTGCTTTGATTGCGCAACGGCGGACCATCCAGCTCCAGAGACCAACCCATATTGACTAACGCCAATGGTTTACCGACGATTGATCCGAGGAATTGTGCGTATGAGCTTGGCGTGGGCGGCATATTCAGGATGGCAGTTTTGATCATAATCCAGAATCCCATGAGGTAGTCCTTGTGCGTGAGCTTATCGATGAGGGCATCAAGTTGGGCATTGTCCTTTCGTGGCACATTCTTATCTTCCGTAAAAGGCAGCCACTTCGGTTCTGCGTTAGGCTCAATAGGTGTGATACGAACCTCACGATAGAACGTTCCATCTTCAAGAAATATCTGGATTCCACAGTCGGCATAGTTGATCACAAGCCATCCCCAGATCGGGTTCTCCCACTCCGTCACTGGACGCCAATAGGAGCCATCTTCGGCATCCTCCGTAGCGAGGTTGGAAGGCAGATTCTTGGGGGTTTTAGTTTCATGCTTGACGAAACAGGCGTTGAGACGTGAGTTCTGGTTAATCTGCGGTGGTAACTGTATAAACTCGCATTTTGTCCCGTCATTTTGGAGTACAGTATTAGCTACTTCGACACCATCGACGGTAACCACCTGTGGTTCATAGAAGTCACTGATACAAGGATATAAGGGAGGAAGCTGCCGAGGCCCGGGTAATGGTTTCGGATCAATAGCGACGAGAGCTTGACCAAACTTGTCGATAACGTTGAACTTGGTAAACCTTGACGATATGTGTTAACCATACCAACGCTTCAAGAGATGATAGTCATGTTAAGTATGCTTACCGAAATTGACCATGGGTAGCGGGCTTGAAGGGGCAGAAGTCTGCCTCGCTGAAGTCGCTTTGGTTTGCATAGGGCGTGAATCCGGAGTTGTTTTCAATCTTCTCAATATTTTTTTTGTCAAATCCAGCCTTGGGATACTCAGCATTGACCATCGCCACGGTGTATTCTTCTCCTTCATCGGTGATGTAATTATTCTCGGGTTTAATATGAGCACCAGTGGATAATGTCAGCAGACCCTCGGTAAGACCTGTTAAAGGGCAAGACAGGTAGGACAGTCTGGAAAGGTGCTTGAGGAGGTATTCCCTGTCGGTTTCATTGAGGTATTCGTCAAGCACCTTTGGAGGGGTGTCTTGAAAGAGCTGCGTCACCTTGGCCCACAGCGAGAAGGAGGGCTGTGGCAAGATTAGCACCCGACCAGATAGGATCCGAGTGTTTTCAGATGATGATGGGTCTCCTTTCTCCATCTGTTGCCAGAGTGGTGTTTCATCCTCAGCTGGAATGCCATATCTAACCATCTTCGGGGAAGATAGACGGGCAGCCTGTTCTTGAAGGGACCAGAGCTCAAACGGCACATGGGTGTACTCGACCTCCCACTCCATATACAAAGGAAACCAGGGCTGACGGTTTTGCCATTGGTCTCGGGGTGGCTTGCCGTCGGTCTCCCCTTTGATTGGAGCATGGAACTGAGGATAAGTCTGCCCATTTTCCGGTTTTGTAGTCGGTAGATTATCAGGGAACAATGCCCAAAACTCCATTAACAAGTTTGAAGCAGCTGCAAGTGGTGCTTCAGGGAAGGTCGATTCTATCATAGGAACCAGGTTGATCAGGTCCTCAGGTGGCGGAGTAGAACTCGCCACGCACTGCACAGAGAGTCTGACGTCAACATTATCCGAGAAATCTTCCGGCCATCCAGATGGAATGCCACCTAGCAAGACTGTCGGGTCTCGAGCTCGGTAATAGAAGGGCAGCGTGCTCTTTTTCAATGCGTCGTTATTACCAACAAGGGACTCAATGTGGTCTCTAAGGTCACTTATGTACGTCTGTATATTGTCGATATCAGTCGCAATGTCGTTGGCCTTAGTTAAGTAGGCTTTATTGCTTGCACTTGTCGGATTCTTGTCAGCCACATCTGTCGCGTACTCCCACCATAGTGAGAACATGTCCCAGCGGTACTGGGTTGCGGCCCGACCACATGCATCGAGAACTTGCTGGTATTCGTTCAGTTCCTTCAAGGCCGCAATAGTGCTCTCGTCAGGCTGCTTGCATTGCTTTCCGTCGTCCTCTCCTGCGAGGAAGTAGTGCGTACCGGCTTGAGCGCGGCTGAAGTTCCAATTGTAGACCATATCCTTGGCTTCTCGCTGGCCTTCAACTCCGTCGTCCCGAGCATGGAGGAGAGAGTCAATCGCCAAGATTTCCTCTTCCAGTTTTTCAATTACTGTGTCTTTCTCTTTGTCTTTTCTGGCGGTACAATATGCGACCAAGGCGTCCAGCGGCGTCGTGCCAACGGAAACAGCAGGTAGATCCTTATTTTGAAGTACTTCTGAATACTTATCTGCAGGTACATGATCCGGCTTGCTGTCGAGATCCCATTTGACATCATACATAGCCCCATGCAAACACAGCCTTGCTGGAGAAGTTGAATCGAGGAAATCATCGACCACACCACCACGTCCGCTTTCTCCGAGGGTCATGAATATCCCGTCAAGTTTCTCCTCGTGCGTGAATTTCTTGCTCTCGTCAAAGAGCGGGTCAGTTTTTGAGGACGAGTGCCAGCCAAGCAAGTAATAGCTGGCTGTGGCCTTCTTGAGATGCTTTCCCTTCCCTATTCTGTTTGGGCAGCGCCTATTGGCAGAGACGGGGGAGTCAAAGTATTCGAAATTGTCCAAAATGCTAAAGACATTTGAATTGTGCAGTTGAAAGTCGGCGAAGAACTGATTCCCGCTTCGAAGAATGCTGATGTTGGCGTATTTTTCATTCGAGTCCGCCACCACGTAATCTTCCAAAGGCGTTTTTCTGCCTATGAAGACTTCAGCTTGCTCGTTGATGTCGGTGCCGTCGCCGGACTGCCCAACGATGAAGGGAGACACATCAACCTGGAGATCATAATCCAGTGGTATGTCATCTAAGTCCCACAGATAGTCACTTTCAAGCACCCAAGCCTCGTACTCCTTCATGTACTGCTTTGCTTCCGGAGGGTCGACAGTTTCCAGATCTAGCTTGCGAACGATTATCCACCTGGTTGGGGGTTGGAGATACTCGGGCGTGTCCGTATTACGGTGACCTCCGTCGCCAGACTGTCCCGCCCTAGGTGGAAGGCCTCGTTTCAACCGTTCATAGTCATGCCTATCTTCTGGAACAGAATCGGCCACAACAACACCAGATCGGTATGCCTGAGGAAGGATCCAATGGAGGTATACTCCAAAGCGACTGGTACGTGGACCGGGGGTTTTTGCGCCCAAATCATAGGTACGCGGGTTTGTCTGTGCAGGCGCAGCATTATGGAGGTCGGCATGGTTCAAGACGTCGCTTTGAATGAGGAAGTTATCCAAACGTAGGAATGTGTAGTTTGGTTGCGTGATGGGGATGATTCGAGCGCCATTATCATTGTCTTCGCCTGTGTTGCAGACTTTCTCATTTAGCACGAAGGCCTGCAACTGAATGGGTACTAGGACAATGTCGTCGACCTCCATATCTACCATAGATTGAGTGTCTCCTTCAGTGTGGTACGAGGACGTGTGAATAGAACACAGCAGATTAGATGAAGACAAGTCGTGAAAGGGTGGACTTCACTGATTAGGCTGCTGCTATTTCGCTCGACTCTCTTGATTCACGATACAGCTCCCTATCACAAAATCAAATGAGTGGATGCTGGCAGCTACAGACGGAAACATCCTGTTAGGTGATGTTGCGTTCCAGTACACAGGCACATGATACATGTGATACTCCAACTTTCAAGTTAGGTACCTTTGCTTGCGTGTTGTTACAGATCAGCTACGCAGGGGTGGAATGCACGGCGGCCGCTGCAGTGCTGCATTAGAAGAGGTCTTTGGGCATCAACCGGCTGCATCTGTTCAGCTCACATCTTTTCAATATTGCAGATGAATTGAATTCCTATTGCAGATACAGGGTGAACAGAAATGGTAAAGATGGGATGCCTGATGGGAGCTCATTGTTGATGTATGGGTTGTGTGTGGGTTGTGTGTGGGTTGTGGGTTGTGTGGTCTAACATTCCGGAGGTGGAGGCCCGAGGCATAACACGAGGGTGGAATGATAGCCAGAGTCCGCCAGAGCCCGCCAGAGCCGCCAGACCGTTGAAGGCCTAGACCCTGCCGCCCGGGTTTCCACTTTTCTCCTTTTTCGCAGTTCACCCCACGGGGTGGTGAGAGCCTTTTCATGCATTTATCACTAACAACCTTATTCAATATCTGGTTTGCCTCCGCTCTATCCTTCCGGGAATCCCATATGATCCTATCGATCATAACAACATCCGCATACCTGCCGAATCAGATATGAGATTCCATCTGCAACAATTCGCAAAATGGGTTTTTGTCAATCCCTCCGAGATAAGCTGTCTCCAGCAAATTCCTAACCGCCACAGCCGTTTCACCACCTGCAGAGTTTGCTTCGCTTCGCTGTTTTCCGTGAATACTGCGTGCATTGGGTCCCTGTGCATGTTAGCGCGGGGTGAGAATAAAGTAACTTGTATCCATTGGTAACGTCAATGGTCCAGGGTTGAGAAAGTCAGTCTGATATTGGGCGGCCTGGATCATAGATGATGACTGTGCCCTAGACCTTACGAGCAGGCGACACTCAACCTATCTTACTGTATTGTATAGCGAACTAACCTGTAATTACGTCGTCTGCTAAACCATTCACTTCCATTCGACTTGATGTATCGGACGGTTAACGGTCGAATCTCGATTCTCAATTGCTGGAGTGGGGTGAGGGCACGATACCTTCACAATCAATCTCTCTACTCACCACAACTCCCCTCATTTCCACATCGAGGGCATTCTACTTCGTTGGAAGTTTCTTCGTGTCTCTGCAAACTATCGACACCCTAAGGTCCCTACCCTAAAGACATGGCTATGGTACCAAGCAGAGGACCTGCCCAGGCCGAAGGGGGAGCCGTCGCAAGCAATGGGGAATTCAAAATTTATTCTAGCAAAGCCAAGCAGCCTGCTGGAGGTGGTGACACCAAAGAGACCTTGCAAGGGGGAACAGGAATCGATAACTTCGTCTCCCTGTTAATCGACGAGGTGCTGGTTCTCCAGTCCGTCCCTACTGATTCCAATCTCTCGGTCGAGTTTGACTATGTCTCTGATCAACTTGCCGTCTGGATGAGGCTGCTTGATCCAAAAGCTACATTCACGTTAGGATTTGACAATGCATCAAACAAGAATATTACTTCGTTCGACTTCCGTCTTACTGCGCCATCACAGTGGGATCTGACCTTCAGCTCCTCACAAACTGCGTTACTCTTCTCCTTTGGAGATGAAGGGGCTAAAATACCCCTTCCGGGAGTTATAGATGACGGAGCCCTATTATACTTCGGCTTAGACCAAGCGAAATCGAAAGTAGTGAACGCTACGATCACAGATCTATTCGGCTTCGTTGGTCTCCCTGCTGTCCCCCCGTCGGCAATAGGAGATTGGACAGCGTCGTTGAAACCAGAGAACGCCGCATCAAAACGCAATGCCATGTGGATCAGTCCCGCAGGCGATTATCAAACTATTGTGCGACTGCAATTTGCCCTTGATGCTACGAGTTCAGGCGTATTCCAGAATGTCATGTCGAAAGCTCTGAAATCATTCCAGATCAATGAAGTCGACGTCATCTGCAAGAAAGTCGTCACTCGCGCAAAGAGCGAGGGGAAGTACATTGCCGTGAGCGATGGTGAAATCACCATTGAAGCCAGCTGTTCGCTCAAACCAAAAGACAGAGAGCTGAAAATAACGGCTGGCATTGGCTTCCATATAGGCGGCTACGATCTGACACTGCGCTTCGATGACCAAGACGTCCTAGGGGTCATACTCGAATGGGTAGGAGAGCTAGCTGGAGAGGATGTCACGTTCATTCAGTCTTTGGTCGATGGTGAAAAGAACAGCCCCTTTGGAAAGAATATCTTTCTGCGGCGCGTCAAGATTGGCCTAGACGCTTCGATCGATGGCATGGAAGTCGACTTTCGGAGCTTCTCTCTCGATATCGAGGTTAAAGCCTCGTTTGGTAGCAATCCAGTTTTCTTGCTCAGCTACCAGTGGGCAAAAAACCAAGGCACCCTCCAGTCGATCAAGGGTAGCTTTTGGAATTGTGAGTCATTTCTAGCAGCCATTCCGCAGTATTTCTTTCAGGTCTTACCATTATGGATCTCTCATGTCTAACTTCATGATGACAAGACTTCGATTCCACGCCTCTGCGTGAACTTGGCCCTGCTTACGAGTATATAAACGATCTCACGCCGATCTCGCCTGCCCCCAAAGTGATCAACATCATGTCCTTACTACCTGGTGGCAATGCTGACAGTATACCAAACAACATCCCGACCGAAATCAGCGAAGCCTACATCGTTCTAAGCACAGACGGGATTGCAATAGGAGGCACTGTGCAGTCCACGGATCCTGGTGATGCACATCACCCAGTCCCTCAGCTCTCTATGGGATGGGTTTCTATTAATGGCTCATACTCATGGACCAAGAACGAAGCCACGCTAGGTATTAATATCATGGTCCAATTAACATCACCGGAACATTCCAAGCGCCATGATATATCAGTTCTCATCGGCTCTATCGATTATCATGCAGGTTCGTGGACGTTGAAAGCATCTCTGACTGGACTTTATCTCTCAACTCTATATGACTTCTTTGACAAGTCATCTGGTGAGGGCGATCATGTCATACCCCTTATTGATTCCATTGAGATCGAAGAATTAGATCTGGTTTACAATTACTCCAAACCCGAGGGGGGAGGTACGGTCGTGAATGGGAGCGATTTCTCGTTTACTGGTATAATCCTCATCGATGTCCTGAAGCTTGACCTTAACTTCAAGTACAACCCTGATGGCTGGACATTTGACGCATCTTTGTCTTTGAAGTCCGACACCCCCAGTACTGTTGGCCAAGTGTTGAGAAGCATGCTTGCCGACCCAGACCTCGATCTTCCAGGCTTTATCGATGATATTGTCCTAAAGCCTGAGACTGACAAAATTCAACTTTTCATGACGAAGCCCAAAAATGGGTCTACTGATCCTTTTCAATTCATAACGACAGTGAACGTTGACATAGACGGATTCAAACTCACTTTGACATTCGCCCAGTTCCATGGGGCTAGTTGGGGCACGGACAAGCCATCTAAGCGGTTTGTCAAGGTTGCTCTCACCGCTGTACCTGAGGTCGATGTGCCTCTTGTCGGCAATCTCACGCAGCCCTTTGATGAGATGTACTACATGTGGGTTCAAGACGGAACAAACCTCAACAACCCGAGGCTACCGGGTCTTACACGTGAGGAGGTACTTCAGTTGAATGGCAACAAGCTCATTCAGAACGATAAATTGATTGCCAAAGACAAATTTCAAACCCAAAACAAGACTGATGTGCTTTTCACTGCTGGTTCTCATCTCGCCATTGTCATCAAAGATGCACAGAATAACCCAACATGCATTCTCGACTACGACTTCAAGAAACAAACCCAGTCTTCCCAGAAATCCAAGAGCTTCTCTCGAGAATTCATGCTGGAGGATGAGAAGCCCCCCGAAAAGGGACCAGATTCAGATGGCGATAGCTCAACAGCACCTTTCAAGAAGAAAGCCGGTCCCCTGTCCATCAGCAACATCGGGTTGAAATATGCAGACAAGATACTACACATCAGCTTCAACGCGACCATGGAACTTGGACCGATCTCACTATCCCTCCTCGGGTTTAGCATCAATGTACGACTTACTAGCCTCAATCTTAACAGCGTGGAGCCACTTTTGCCCAGCTTGCAAGGGTTCGTCGTCGCTTTCGAAAAGCCACCACTGACAATAGCCGGAATTATCCGACATGGTAACGAACCCGAAGTCAACTACTATGCTGGGGGCCTCATTGTCGGTTGGGTGCCGTATCAACTCGAGGCTGCGGGCTTCTACGGTGATTGCACACCAAAACATGGTCAACCATTTAAATCCGTCTTTGTCTTTGCGCGACTCGACGGGCCACTCTTCTCGCTCGAGTTCGCCGAGATCTCAGGAGTCACGGGGGGTTTCGGGTATAATTCCGACGCCAAATTCCCCACCGCAGACCAGATCACTAACTACCCTTTCATCAACCAGAATCAGCTCGGGGACGCGAAAGATGCACGCGCTACTCTGGAGAAGCTCACTGACCCGACTGGAGCCGGATGGTTCCGACATTTCAAGGGTACATATTGGGCAGCGGCCGGAATGAAGGTTGACGCGTTCCAGATGATCGCGCTCGATGCCGTTGTCGTCGTAGAATTCGGCCAAGCCATCAAACTGGGCATATTTGGTGTCGCGCTTGTCGACATTCCTGACTCGCTGTCCAAGGTAAAGTTTGCACACGTCGAGCTAGGCATCGCCATCGTCGTCGATTTTGACTACGGCGTCTTGAAAGCGGAGGCGCAGCTTTCACAACGATCGTACATTCTCGACCCCAACTGTCATCTCACCGGCGGTTTCGCTCTCTACTACTGGTTTGACGCGCCCCACGCCGATCGCAACAACATCGGCGACTTTGTCTTCACACTCGGTGGTTACCACCAGGCATTTGATGTACCGACTGGATGGCCCAAACCAGATCGTTTAAAAATCTATTGGGCCTTAGGAAGCAACCTCAGCATTTCGGGCGAGGCGTACTTTGCCATCACGCCCAAAGTATGCATGGGTGGCGGTCGCTTACACGCGTCGTATCAGGCTGGTCCGATCAAGGCCTGGTTTGATGCCTTTGCTGATTTCCTGATCAATTACCAGCCTTTCCACTTCCTCGCCAAGGCGGGTATCGATGTCGGTGTCAAGTTCGACGCCAAGCTACTCTTCATACATATCAGCGTCGGAGTTGAGATCTCGGCAGACCTGTATCTCTGGGGACCTCCGGTCGCTGGACAAGTGGACGTTGACTTTAAGGTTCACAAGTTCAGCATCCACTTCGGCGCTGCGAAAAAGAAACCTGATCCTCTCAAATTGGATGAGTTCTACAATCTGGTTCTGCAGGAGAGCAGCAAAAATCCACAAACCCAGTCCTCCCATGTGCAGCAGCCTAGGATTCGAGAGTTGACGGACGTTGAAGCAGAACAAGAAATGATCAGTATCGATCAAAAGCCGAAGAACCAGGGCCACACATTCCTAGCACAGTCCGGACTGATGAACGACAGTTCGGATGCCACACGAACACAGAATGAACAGTGGGTTGTGCGAGGTGGTACGTTCTCGTTCGTCGTTGGGTGCAAGATCGTCATCGATGACGGTTCACTCTACAGCAACGACGACTCTACACTCATTGGCTCAGTCGAGTCGGGCACAGGCAAGATCTATGCTAAGCCGATGCAGCTGAGTGGTAATGATTGCCTCCACTCAAGCTTGAAGGTCACCATTACGCAGCCCGAGAACTATCAATGGGGGATGTATCAACAGTACAAATCGGTGCCGACAGGTCTTTGGGGAGAATGTGAGTTTCCCAGTTGCAGGAGAGTTTATCATCACACTCCTATCTGCATCCCACCCCCTTCCCTTGCATTCACCATATCGGACTGGGCTAACACGCGATAACCTGCGCGAAACAGATAACAGCGGGGATGATCCTAACCAAGGCAATGGCAAGAACAACATCGGTTCCCTTCTCGACGCTGACGATAGTGGCGTGAAGCTCATGACAGGAGTTCTTTACACCGCCCCACCTCCTGTCCTATCCCATGATAAGATAAAGAAGTTCAAGATCCTCCAGGCCACGTTGCGAAGGATCAAAGCTAAGCAACCATTCCCCAAGGACCAGCAATGCAACGACGACTGGGAACCCGAACAACCTGCCGTGGGCGTTAAGCAGTGGGACGATGTGCACGACAAGTGGAAGAAGCCATTATGGGACGAGGATGATGACTCTAGTGTGGCGGCAGCGTCTGGCAAAGAGCCTGACTCTGGTGATGTTAGTGAAGAGGTGTCTGATGAAGAGGAAGAAGATGATACTGCTTCTCAGAAACTCGATGATACGGGCGTTCAGACTCGATTTGTTAAGTCTTGGGCAGAGGCTTTCAAATGGGATGAGGCCCTGTCGAGCATCGCCCAGTTGCCGAAGAACATGGACAAGCGATTCAAAGGGATTTTCGTTGCCGCTCCTCTCATGACGAAATAAGATGTACACCGGATCACTCATTCTCTGCGTATGCATACATACCTCTTGAAGTTTGTCAAATACTTAGTAGGGTACCTAGTGCCTAGAAAACATTAACATGAAGGGGCTCTGTTGGAACTGTCTAGGTAGCTTACCAGCTCGCAATAACTGTGTTATTACTGTTGTTTCATGTTCTTGTCTAACCGCCGACATAAGAGTTTTACTTAGGACAGTTTATCTGGGTAAATACTTGGTACTAATATCAGGCTTGCAAATAGATAAATCTAGATAATTACTTGCCGCGCACGTACATAGTATGAATTTACTCCCCGTGCACGTATTACCCGATTAGGAAACGGCCAACTTTGCTGCCGGCCCGTAAGCCCTATAAAGTGCAAGTAGCACTTACCTTCAACACTTATATTACCTCCACCCTCTACTTACACCTACACCTTTAACCCTTACTAAGGCCTCACAACAATGCCGTCACACTACCTGAGGCCATGCGGATCGAGGGCTAAAAAACGCACTGCCGAAGGCCGCAAACAGCTATAAATAATAAAAACACCAAAAACGGCGCTTTACAGCAGTGTGTGCGTGCAAGTATGTGTGTATGACTTCAAGTAGGCTGTCAAGGGGTGTAGTAAGCAAGGAGAGCATTCTGATGTACAGTGCTAATTAGTTAGTGTGTGTGGCCTCTGGGGCCGCATAGGGCTTATCTAATCTACAATAGGAGTAGTCTTGGCACCTACGGTGCCCCTGTACTTACTACGTAGTATTTAAGGACGTATCATCCCAGAACTTTTAGTCCTAGGTTAGAGGCTTCTATACCACCTACCGTAAACACTTAAACTGACTACAGCCTACCATACGTAAAATAAGAAACAAGAAATGAGGATGGCAAGGCCCACGCTATTACTATTTGCCTATCGCAAGCCCGGCACAACGCCAGAACACTTTTACGAGTACTACGAGAACGTGCACATCAAGCTGATCAAGGAGCTGGCCGGTGACACTTTCCCGCTCTCGCACACCCGTCGCTACGTCCACCGCACCAAGGCCGCCGCCCCTGCCCCTGCCTCTGGCCCCGACGCCGAAAGCAAGGCTTCTACTACTAGCGCGGGGCGCAACGCCGAATACCCCGCCACCGTCTTCCTGGGCGAGCAGACAGACTTCGAATATGATTGCTGCTCTGAGATAATCTTCGAGGACGAGGCCGCGATGCACGCTTTCAAGGACAGGATGGCCGAGCCCGAGAGAGCGGCGCGCGTCGCTGCTGACGAGGAAAATTTTCTGGATCGCTCTAAGTAAGTTGCTTGCTACTATGTGCGACTTCCATTGGGGAGAGATAGTGTGTCTGGGATTTGTGGTGTTTGATGCGATTGTTGTTCTCGCTTGTTTGTTGTTTTGTTTTGTTTTGTGATTGGTACTTATTGTGTGAGCCTATGTAGGCTACCTATTGTGCTTCTGAGTGCAACTAGTGTCACGACGAAATGAAACGGTAGATGAGACTGGATTGGGCTCCCGGATATGACATTGTTCTAAATAGACTGGCCTGCTGAAGTAATGCGGCCGTCAGCTTGTTGCAATATTAGGGCACGGGGCGTCCCGATATAAGGCTCACAACGCAAACAATTTGTCAGAAGTTTCCATCATTCACGTGTCTGCAGTAAACTAGGACGTCTAAAGGAGACGTTTAAGTTATGAATAAGTCGGCTCAGCCACTTTCCTTTTTCATAACAAATCTACATTTGCTCTTATTCATCATGACTTTTACTGCTCCGAGAATTGTGAAAAATCCGCAAAGACCCTCTCAACCTGCGCATCAAGCCCAACCCCATGATACGCCATGATCAGATTATGCGTGACGAAATCCGTCGCGTGGAACCTGACTTCGTTCCCCTCTACGCCAGCCATCTCCTGCGCGAACTCCTCAATAGTGTTGTAGAAGGCTTCCGCCGTACCCGCTTGTACGAATAAGGGAACACGCGTCTTAAAGGGACGGTGTAAAGGCGAGATGTACGCGAGTTCCTCCTCCGTGGGCTGCTTTGGATAGTAGGCCTGGGCCCCCCATTGGAGTATCTCGGGTGTGAGGCAGTCGTTTGCTGAGTTCTTGCACGCCTGATAGTCGGCTCCTGCATTAAGCGTCACGTGTACCCAGGGAGACCACTGTAATTAGACACGTGACGTTAGCATTACATATACTTGTCTATGATAGGGATGAAGGCTTATGGGATAACGGAAACTCACGAGAATAGCGCTACTTGGTAACGGGAGGTCGGGCAAGCCCTCGAGGTGTCTCAGTAAACCGATAAGCAGATTCCCGGCTGCGGAATCTCCAGAGAGGACGATATTCCCGGGCTTGTATCCCAAAGAGAGGATATAGTTATAGAAGGTCAGGACATCCTGCAGAGCAGCAGGGAACCGCGTGTCATCACTAGCCGACGGCCTATACTGAGCGAAGAAGGTGCGGTCTGCTTTCAAGTACTTCTCCATAGCCGCCGAAACAGGCTTGCCATACATCTCCGAGCCGTAGGCTAGAACGAAAGCACCGCCAGGGAAATGCAGCACGACCTTTTCCTCAGCGACATCATCCGTCGACGCCGGAGGGGGAGCGGGATACCACAGTCCGCCAACGGCAGCGGGCTGCACAATAGCAGAGGCGAGGATCCCAGAATACAGCTCTGCCTTGGCCGGTTTAGCCAGGGTGTGCCGGTCCCCGGCCTTTTCGTGGTCTGACAGGACGGTTGACATGGCGTTGGACTGCGTCTCGTAGTGGTACACGAGCAGCTCCCGGACTAAGACGTTGATGACGCACTGCTTCATGCTCCACTCGGGGAACGGGCGCGCTGATTTGGGCGCGTACTTGATTAGTAGCCATGGTAGCGTGGCTAGTGTCCGGAATATGTGGAAGGTGATGAATATCGCCTTGAGCGGCTGCTTGGACCACACGGGAGACATATTAACACGGTCCAGTATTTGACTGCGACACTGGACAATGATGATGTGAGATAGTAAGTTGCTGGCGGGACGCGAGCCCGAATTTGGAGATTCACCGTGGTTTGTTTGAACCCGTCGAGCTCAAATCGGTGTATTAATTGTAAATCGTGTTAAAGTTATGTAGCTACCGAAGTGTAGGGGTCCTCACTAATAAGATGCACTGATCGGGTAGGTGTACTGCTATATAGGATCAGTTTTAAATGAGGTTTCTTGAGCTATCCCTTGGTAGGGTACCAACTCTAACTCTAACCTTGTTAGAACTCCAAACCACCAACATGCATCGCTAAAGTACATAAAGTACACACATATATCACTTATGCTTTAATTGCTTTTCTCTCGCCCCCCCTTCACACTCTACCTATCCACATGCCTAGATTTATATATAGACATATACATATGTATGGGCTCATATGTGATCTGAAATTCATGGTGAAGTGGTATTTTGCATTGAGGCTTAGCTTGAATAAGACCCTGCCGAACCGAATGCTACCCAACCTCACGCCATACATGAGAAAGCGAGACACTTGCGTGCCAAGAACACGACCTTCCTCCCATTTTAGCCATCCCAAGCACGCTCTTAGGCATGGGTGTTACATCGAGACCACAAGGTGGTTTGACAATTCCTGATTGGATCATGAGCGATAGTTGTTAGAATATATCTATGCAATAATAATGCAAGCGACTAACAATTGTGTTAGTCGCATCTTACTTTTGACCTAGTGGTAAAATCCAACAATAGCTTTGCACCGAATTTCCCTGGTCTCCAACACCCCTTCCCTCTTCCCGGTTAAGGCGGCCTAATGCATGGGATTTCAAGGGCATTCTGGGATAACCTTTGATACTTTCTCTGCCTTTATCGGACGCTCTAGCCAAAAATTGATCCGTCGTGACAATAGATCTATAGTTTATCATAATAAGCCTCGATACATACATAGTAGTGAGGAATCGACAAGCTACCTAAGCGGGGTCCGGTGATGTAGTTGTAAGTAAGCAAGATGGGAACCAAAGATGCCGAGGTTCTTTATGTGGGGATATTTCCCTCAAACGATGGCCTACGCTGCGTTGTGCGCGGTTTGTCTCCTCTTCTAGTAAGTACGTAAGCAATCGACAATACTTCGACCAGCTCGCGTGGATATCATGCAAGCGATAATACTGATCTCTGAAGGATTTAGTTACATAAAGGAGCAGGTAACTTGAGGCGTAAGAGGCACATAGCACCAACACCAAGCCCAGCGCGGCCCTATCACGACTCTGTAATCGGACCAGGGGTCTTCTGTCCACCGGAAAGATGTGTTCTCAGGTTTTTCCCAGATTGTCTCTAGTTTCTTTATTTCACAATACTTGGCGTCACAATGAATGCGACCTTCCTTATATAACTCAACCCGCCACAGGCTTATAAAGTCCCATATGTACTATACGTATGCAGGATCTTAGACGATGATCATAGTTGAACGAGGAGACCCAAAATAAGAGTGAGCTTGGGGGTTAACCTAAATAATCATGGTAGCGCTGACTGCAGTTAGTCTTGCATGTGTAGTCGCTTCACCCGTTGTAGAATGAGAAGAAATATCGGCTCTTTCTTCACTAACGCAGCCAGTGAAGCCTGACCCAAGATGGTCTGCCCGACACTGTATTTCTTACATATCTCTTAAGTGTTAGAACTGGACCCTCGCGAATTGTTACGCCTTGCGCGGAGGGGTGAAACTAGACACCGAGATATCATCATTTCATTGGTTTATTTATTTATTTTTAAGTTACACCACTCTCGTCTTGATCGCATCTTCGATCGCTCCGGTTGAGAGGGACGTAGTTGCGAAAAGACGGAGAGAAAAAGATTTAGGGCAGCGAGAACAAACAAGGAACCAAAACGACGAGGACGGTTTTAGAAAACAGACGGACAGACAGTATCTTTCAAGATGAGCGCGCCGACGACACCGCCCCCGATGCCTCCTATCCCGAACGGTGATCTCACAGTGAGCGCGAGGGATAACTTCGCAACCTGCGTGGCTCTCATGGTTCTGACCGCCATCGCCGTCGCCGCTCGGTTCGGCACGAGGATTTCGCTCAAACTAGGTATTTCGGCGCATGACTGGCTCTGTCTTTTATCTCTTATATTCTTCTACGGTTATTGTATCGTGATCATCAACCGTATGTCTGCTCTTGCCTGCTATCGCGCGTAACTCGATTGCCGAGTTTCTAACGAGTTGTAGATATTTTCAACGTTTCACAGTTCCACGCGTTCGACGCGGACCCATTACTAGGACTTGACGAGTTGAGGAATCTCCTTTTGGTATGTTTAACACCCCGGGTCTCCCGAGGAAAGGGGAGGACGGACTTGCTCCATCGTCAACTCAAGGAATGACTAACCGACGAAAAAAAGACCTCGTTCATCCTTGAGATCTTCCTGTCACTCGTCATTACCTCGGTTAAGATCAGCATTCTATGGTTCTACCACTCCCTCTTCGGGATGGACATCGTCGCCAAACGCTGGATCTACGGCACGGGAGTCACCTGCATCCTGTGGTTCCTCGTCGCCATCTTCGCCCTGATCATCTTCCAGTGCAGTCCCGTCGACGCCTACTGGAACCAGTTCATGTCGCCGGCGGTATGTCTCGACGCCCAGAAACTTCTGCTTGGATACGAGATTACGAATCTTCTCATTGATGTGGTTATTCTTTGTATTCCCGCCATGGTCATCGGAAAGCTGCAGCTCAACCAATCCAAGAAGATTGGCGCTGTGCTTGTATTCTTGTTGGGCGCTTTGTCAGTTGTCCTTCTCCGAAGAAGATTCATTATAATTTCGAACGTGAGACTGATACCGGCTGCAGCGTCTGTATTTCAAGCATCGTCCGACTTACCACTATTTACGACGCATCAAATCCCTCGCGACCCGGTAAGCGCGCTCCCTCCCCTTTACGCCGCGCCAACAAAGATATTATCAGTATTTCTAACTACCAGAAAAGTGCTCTTCTCGCAATCTATCATATGGTCGACCATCCAAGCAGGATTCGCCATTATCTGCAGCTGCCTACCGATACTGGGACCCCTAATCGGACGGGCGACCAAGAACACGCTATCCACAACCAAGCGATACGGCTATCCCACCCCTCGTTCCCGAAGCGCGACAGGGAACGTGGCTAGCGCTTCCCGGGGCAAATTCCAGGGCCTGGACGCCGAAGACCAGGACAATTCCTGGTCCAAGGTCGGGGCCGCAACACACACGTGGAACTCCACGTTTAATAGGAGCAACGACCATATCCTGCAGCCGTTACCCGCAAACGGTATCCTCGTGAATCGGCAGATTGATGTCGTTTAAAAGAAATGATGATGATGATGATGATGAAGAAAGAAACCGTGGCAGGCAGACAGGGTCGTATTGATGGAATATGAGAATGTGAATGGTGGAAATGAGAAGATGATGAAAAAGCCGAAGGCAACAAAACACCTTGTAACATGTAAGATCAAATGTTTTTCTGTTCGATACCTCCATATCGATCTGTTCAACCCTGTAACTTAGACTACTATCATCCACATACCCCATACTAGGTTTATTCTTACGCTAGGTAAAGGAAACAAAAAGCCTCAGCGCTCGGGCTCAATTCCATTTTCTTAGCCTAAGTGCACTGGTAGTTATTACAGAAGAATCGGTTGTTTGTATGAATCAAATGGGCACCGAGTAGTTCCATTTTTCATTAACGGATCGAACGTTTCATCTTAAGTTAACACACCATACACACCACGCCATACACCTCTAACTTAGGCAGCTCCGGTATCTTTAGATTCTAAGTTTATAGGATTTGGGATCTTCAAGACCAAAGCGGAATTTTGTACTAGGTTAGTATGTTTGCGGTGCTGGTGAAAGACATGTTCGGTTCGGAGCCCAGTTGATGGCATCACCGCTGCAAAAGAGGCACAGTTATAAGCATCTACAGCGTAATACCAATAGTTCCAACAAAACGTCCCATCTAGGCATCTTCAGGGGCACATCGGTGAGCGTGTGTGTGGCGTAAAAATCGCCAGCCTATCTATGTATGTAGCTACGTGGGTTTAAGTTTGTGGGGGATGGTCATGTGTGCCCATTTCCAAGACGGTCCTAACTGTAACTTCTCCATGATCTAAAAGAAGAGAAAGAAACCCCACCAAAAAACCAAGCTACTATGTACTAAGCTTCGCTTCGCTCAGGGGCTTGTTCTATCCTAATGCTGTGGAGACCGGCCCTAGCTCAATGTTAGATCTTGGATAAAGTTGTCCCTCCTTCCTTACCTACTAAGTCTGGGCAGGTTAGGCCTAGTTGAATCATGCCCCCATACAATCCCTAGAGCTCATACATATAGCATCACGAGCCAAACCGCTTGGCGGAGAGCAGGAAAAAAAGACAACAGATCCTTGCCCCAAGTCTGCTTAAACACTTGCCTCTATCCTGTTCCGGAGTAAGCGGGTTTTGACGATCCTTAAACTTTTGATAGAAAGTACCGCCACTATGTTACTGGCTAGAACCCGAAAAAAGAAAAAGTACTGCACAGGTAACTGACGAGATACAGATACCGGGAGAGCGGAGCGAGTGGGCGGCGAAAGAAGTGAAAAGAGTGTCGTACCTATAAAGCTTGCGTTGCGGGTCTCCCGGAGTTGATCTTATACAAGTGTGATGCTTTCGTATGCTGATGATTGACTTAGGTCAGGTACTGAAGTGGGAACTTGGGATGAGACCCTTGATAGACGTGGAGGAGGAGTCAAATAATCTCTAGTCGCTCTTTGACAACAACACCCCTCCCCTAGTAGGCACATGGAAACCCCGTGAAATAGCACCGATTAGCCACTTGGCCTATAACTTTATGCTTAAATTCTCTTAATGTCAAGCGAGACGCATGTAGGTATAGCTCAACTGCCTAACCATTGTACAGGCAGCGTGAACACACCAAACAGGGTTAGAATACCTATATGGTAGATAAGCTATGATGTAGTCCGGGTCCTCTTCTTCCGCAAGGGAAACCAACGGAATATAAGACATGTTCCCTGCCCGCAGTGACAACTTGCAATAAGCGAATGGTTTGATCTTTTAAGACATTATCAAAGAAACGCCCCCCTGCCCCTGGAAACATAGTCAAAGATGGAGGACCCGGTAGCAGTCATCGGGTTCGGCATTCGCTTCCCCGGGGATGCGGTCGATGAGAACGCTTTCTGGGAGATCATCGAAGAGGGCAGGTCGACCATGACTGACGTTCCCACGAGCCGGTATAACATCAACGGCTTTTTCAGTGGGAACAGTACAAACAATAACAATGTGAGATGCCATTTAACAGATAGAAAAAAAAGACAAAAAACGAGACTGACGTACTTTGGCAACAAAGCTATCATGCCGTGGCGGTCACTTCGTCACCGGCGATATCTCCGCCTTTGACGCCCCGTTCTTCGCCATGGGCAGCGCAGAGGCGAAGGCCATGGATCCTCAACTAAGACTCATGTTGGAAACAACATACCATGCCCTAGAAAGCTGTGCGTTAGACCAATCATAACTAACTAATTGTAACCCTTTACTGCTAAATGCTGACGCCAGTGGTCAAATGGCAGCCGGTCTAACGATGGAAGCGATGCGAGGAAGCTCGACATCGGTGTACGTCGGCAACCTCACAGCCGACTACTCGTCGCTTTTCGACGACGAAGAAGTCCGGGCCGCATACCAGGCCACGGGAATGTCGGGTGCTATGCTATCAAACCGAATCAGCTGGTTCTACGACCTGCGTGGTCCCAGCATGACGCTCGATACGGCGTGTTCGAGCAGCTTGGTTGGCCTTCATCTAGCCTGCCAGGGCATATTACAAGGCGAGACCGACATGGTAAGGAATCCCACTATGATAATCATGCAGTTCCTCCGAGCTGATACTGTGGCTAATGCTGTCTCCAGGGTCTCGTCGGCGGCGTCCGACTGCAACTAAGCCCCACCACAATGACACTGCCGTTAGCGCGGCAGAACTTCCTATCCCCAGACAGCGTGTGCTACAGCTTCGATGACCGGGCCAACGGGTACAGCCGAGGCGAAGGCTTTGGCATGGTCGTGCTGAAGCGTCTTTCTAAGGCGCTGGCGGACGGCAACACGATCCGCGCCGTGATCCGGGGCACATCGAGCAACCAGGACGGGCGCACGCCCGTCATCTCGCAGCCCAGCGCCGGGGCCCAGGCAGAACTCATCCGCAAGGCGTACCAGAGCGCGGGGATAGACTTCAAGAATACGCAGTACTTCGAGGCGCACGGCACTGGCACGCCTGTCGGTGATCCGATCGAGGCCGAGGGTATCAGTAGGGTGTTCTCGGAGCACCTCACGCCCGAGAATCCCATGTATGTCGGTTCGGTGAAAGCCAACATCGGACACCTCGAATCAACGGCGGGTGTAGCTGGCTTGATCAAAGCTGTGCTGGTGTTGGAGAATGGCGTGATTCCTCCGAATGCGCTGCTGAAGCGACTGAATCCTCGCATAAAAGCGAAGGAATGGAACTTGGAGGTATGTGAAAATTTGATAAAGATTTACTTTGCTTCACTAATATCATTTCTCACTTGTAATGTAGTTCCCAACGACGGCAACTCCGTGGCCTAGAGATGGGCAGAGGAGAGCGTCGGTAAACAGCTTCGGCGTCGGAGGCGCGAACGCCCACGTAGTTCTTGATGACGCTCTGCACTACTTAGAGAGTCGAGGGCTGAAAGGCCTTCACAACACCAAGACTGTCAAATCTCTAGCTGCCACTAATGGTAACCACGTCATAAACGGGATCGCCAGCGGCATCAAGAATGGTATCAAGAACGGCATCACGAACGGCCATAACCATCAGGGTGCTTCCAAGCCCCCGTCTTTATTATTCCCCCTCTCCGCAGCAGACGAGGGCGGAATTACGCGGGTAGCAAATTCGCTGGGGAAGTACCTGCAGTCCCGTGACCACGTGATGCCCGAAAGCCTCCAAGACCTCGCATTCACACTATCCGAGAAGCGCAGTCTCCTACCGTGGAAAGCCTACATAGTGGGCTCAGACGCGCAGGAGGTGGAGGAGAGTCTGGGGAACTTACCCGTACAGGCGACGCGCGTGACGCAGGCCTTGGAGATCGACTTCGTGTTCACGGGTCAGGGAGCGCAGTGGGCGAACATGGGCGTCGAATTCGTAGATCGGTATGCCGTCTTCCATGATGTCATGGAGTCCGCGCAGGAATATTTCTGTTCTCTAGGGGCGGATTGGGACTTGATCGGTAAGTCTGTCATTGAATCGTCTGGTTATCCGGGAGCTTTGCTGATACTTTCACATAGATGAACTCCGTGAGGCGGCGTCAACCACGAAAATCGATAGCCCGCAACTGGCACAGCCAATTTGCACCGCCCTGCAACTCGCGCTGGTGGATCTATTGGCTACCTTTGGTATCACACCCCGCGCCATCGTCGGCCATTCGTCAGGGGAAATAGCTGCGGCTTACGCGCTAGGCGCGCTCTCCAGAGAGGGTGCCTTACGCGTCGCCTATTTCCGTGGCGAGGCAGCGAAGAGATTGGCAGAAACCGATAGCGAGAAGGGAGGAATGCTTGCCGTCGCACTATCAGAAGCCGACCTGGCGCCTCATATTGCTGCCGTCATTGGAGGCGATGGCAAAGTTAACGGTTTGTTATCGTGCGGGTGTCTGAACAGCCCTCAGAATACAACCGTCACAGGCGTAGAAAAATATATCGATGCCCTCTCGGAACGACTCAAGGCCGAGAAAATCTTTAACCGCAAGCTGAGCGTTCCTGTCGCATACCACTCGGCGCAGATGCTCAAGGCAGCCGACGAGTACCGCGCAGCTCTTGCAGGGAATTTAGGCGAGGGTACATGCTACGCCAGCGCCGGCGCCGCGGAGATGATATCGTCTGTAACAGGCAAGCTCGCGACGAGGGAAAGCCTGCAGGATCCGGAGTACTGGGTGCAGAACCTCGTTTCTCAAGTCAAATTCGCCCAGGCGCTGCAACAGATGTTTTCGCTATCGTCGGCGCGCAACGAGAATATCCAGAGCGATCTCAAGGCCATGACGTACGTGATAGAAGTCGGTCCGCACGCGGCGCTCGAACGACCGATTCGCGAGACGCTTCAGGGCGGTGATGGCCAGTTCATGTACGGCGCCGCTCTGCGCCGCGACATTTCGCCTGTAGAGACCCTGCAGCGCTTAGTGGGGGATCTCTTCGTGAATAATCATGCCGTGGATATCGGGAAGCTGAATGCGAGTCGGGATGTTCAACGGAGCCCGAAAATGGCTCTAGATATGCCTTTGTATCCGTTCAACCACTCGAGGACCTACTGGCTCGAGAGCAGACTCTCGCATAATCGCCGGACGCGCGAGCATCCCCGGAACGATTTCCTCGGAAACCCGGACGCGGACTGGAACCCGCTGAAGCCGAAGTGGCGCTTCACTATCCGGGGATCCGATCTCCCCTGGATCGTTGATCACGAGGTAAATAAATTGTCCTGCCCACATAGCTACAGCTTAAGCATACCAAACAGAATTGAATAGACTCAAAATGTTGATAGGTCGATGATACCGTCTTATACCCTGGCACAGGCTTCCTCGTCATGGTCCTAGAGGCCGTGCGAAGCTTGACCAGGACATCGTCCGACGTCGCCGGGTTCCGGATCCGAGACGTCAAGATTCCCAACGCGCTCGTCATACCGATGGACGAGGACGGGATCGAGACGCAGCTGCACATGCACGCGCACAACAACAGCGCGCCAGGACAGCAGCAGCAGCAGCAGGGCAATAAAGTCTGGGACTTCGACATCTATTCCGTGACGCGTGAAGGCGGGGACTGGAAGCTGCACTGCTCGGGACAGGTAGCCAGTGAGGTGTCCTCATCCACCGACGTCGTCTCGGAATCAACGACAACATCTGATGATAATGATGGTGAAAAACTCGCGACCACATTCGACAAGCTCGGCCCAAGCAGTCGCGGCTCGAGACATTTCTACGAGCTCCTGCACCAGCGCGGCTATCACTTCGGCGCCAACTTCAAGACGCTGGAGAACATCCGCGTGGTCGCCAGCCAAGAGGCCATGGCGCGGGTGAACTTCTCCCATTTCCGGGAGCAGATGTCGCGCGGCGAGATAAGCGAGCACTTGATCCATCCCGCAACGTTGGATAGCTTGTTCCACGTGATGATGGCCACGCAATTCAAAGGTGACTCCCTGCCTCGCGTCGTGCCTACGCATCTTTCGGAGATCTACGTATCTCTTGATGGGCTAGCGGATCGCGAGATGACCGCCATGCAGCTGCACAGTAAAGTCGACGAGAGCAATTCGTTCGGTATCCGCGGCGACATCACGGCCGTGAGCGAGACGACGCGAAAGCCCGTCGTGATTATGCGTGGGTGCAAGTTCTCGACGCTAGCAACGACGGAGAGGAGAGTGGCGCAAGGGGAGTCGACGAGCTTGTTCCATCGCATGCACTGGAAGCCGGACTTCGGCCTTCTGTCCTCAGAGCAGATAGAGAAGTACCTGCGCGAGAAGGTCCCGGACACGAGTAATGAGGACGGCGACATCAAGGCCGAGATCGTCTGTCGCCACTTCATGCTCGAAGCGTTCCGCGAGACCGAAACCAATAGTAGCAGGGAAGCGTGGAGCACGAAGCCGCACATGCTCAAGTACATCGAATGGGCCGATGATTTTAACATCACGCAGGCGGCGTCGACGGCCTCTCTCATCGAGACGGAGTGGCCGGCATTCAAGGACGAGGCAGCGCGACCGAGGCTGATCAAGGGGTGGGCCGAGGGCGCGGCGTGGCGCGCGAAAGTGGTGCTATTCTGCGAGCACCTGGGCGAGGTGCTGAGAGAAGAGGTCGACCCGCTGGACCTCATGTTCAACCAGGGGGTGGCGGAGGCCGTCTACCGCAGCCCGCTTCTGGCCGCCACGACAAGCAGGCTAGCGGCCTACGTCGACCTCCTCGCGCACAAGAACTCCGGCATGAATATCCTCGAAGTCGGCGCCGGGACCGGCAGTACGACGAACTTAATCATGCCATCGCTCATACGCCACGGTAGTGAGACGGGCGCCTCGGCTAGGTTTAATAGATATGATTTCACTGACATCTCGCCGAGTTTCTTTGGCAAGGCCCAGGAGAGATTCGCTAGATTTGCGGATAAGATGAACTTCAAGGTTCTGGACTTGGAGCGCGATCCCGTTGAGCAGGGGTTCAAGGAGGGGTCTTATGATGTTGTTGTCGCTGCTGCGGTGAGTTTTACCTGTGCTACCCTGCGAGCGAGACACGTATGATCCCTTTTCCTATGAGCTGACACTCTTCCCTCAGGTGCTTCACGCTACGGCGAGTATCGATAAAACGATTAACCATGTCAAAAAACTGCTGAAGCCGTAAGCTCTTCTCTCATCTTCTGCGGATCGACTGCCCGGACAGAGCTGACTGGATAACAGGGGCGGCCAACTTGTCCTTTCCGAACCAACTAACAAGTTCATGGCTGCAACGGCGGGCCTATTTGGTGTTCTCCCAGGCTGGTGGCTCTGTAAGTGAATTCTTACGATAACCTATGTGCAGACTGTTTGAGTTAACTAAACCTTGACATGTAGCCATCGAGCCATACCGGACTGGTGGCCCCTTGATGAACCCTTCTGAGTGGAACGACGCATTCACACGGTCGGGCTTCAAAGAACTCCAAGTTTCACTAGCGGACAGCGTCGAACACAAGCACATGACCTCTCTACTATCCACCAGTCTTCCCGCATTACCGAACCCTAAGTCAAAGCTATCAATGGCGATCCTGATTCGGTCGCCCGAGAAGCAGGGTTTTGCAGAAGAGGTAAAAGCACAATTGAGCATAGACGGTATGGAAGCCTACGACATCATGACCATGGACGCTGTCGCCAGTGTTTCGTCATCATATACCTACTGTCTCTCCCTGACCGAGTTCGAAGAACCGTTCCTGTCGCATCTGGGAGAAACCCGATTCGCGAACCTGCAGGACATCATGCGGAAGTTTAGACACGTCGTGTGGGTGACCTCGCGGTGCGGCACGCTGCCCGAGAGCCCCGAGGCCGTCATGATGTCCGGATTCGCCAAGTCGCTCATGCGCGAGGACCCTAGCCGCACGTTAATCTACCTCAATGTGAACACGCTGGAAAAGGCGACAAATACCATTGCGCGCGTGATGAGCCACGTTAGCAAAGTACCGGGTAATCTGGCTGAGACGGATCTAATGGAAGAGAACGGCGTAGTGTATATCCCTCGAGTAGTTGAAGCGCCGATGGTCAACAGCCTTCTCGACTCCACGCTGTACGGCCAGACGCCCCATTCTGTCGCAGTAAATGGCGATATCAAAGACGCCATCGAGCTCCGCTTCACTCCTGGCCGGCTCAATTCCCTCCATTTCGGGCCCAACAACTCGTTCTCCCAGACGCCGGCACAAGAGGACGACAGAGTGCTCATCAGCGTCAAAGCCACGGCAATCAGCTACCGCGACGTCATGATAATGGTGAACCAACTCCTATCGGGCGAACCTGGCTGCGAAGTGGCCGGCGTAGTCGCCGAAGCCGGTCCCAGCTCCGGATTCTCCGTCGGCGACCGCGTGTGTGCACTCGTGCCATCGGGCGGCTTCCGCTCCTTAGTCTGGGCCAAGTCCTCCCAGGTCATAGCCGTACCGCCTGAGATGCCTTTCACGGAAGCGAGCGCCATACCCCTGGCCTTCGCGACGGCACAGTACGCGCTCTGCCACGTGGCTCGGCTCCGCGCCGGCGAGAACGTCCTCATCCATGCGGCCGCGGGCGGTGTCGGTCAGGCGGCGATACAGATCACGCAGAGGGTAGGAGCCGTTGTGTACGTGACCGTGAGCACGCCTGAGAAGAAGGCGCTCCTAATAGAGAAGTACGGGATAGAAGGTAGCCACATCTTCTCGAGCAGACATGTGGCTTTCGCGCGGCAATTGAAGCGCGAGACGGGCACCAGGGGCGTCGATGTCGTGCTGAACTCTCTGTCCGGGCTGGCCTTGTCAGAGACATGGCGGTGCGTGGCGCCCTTTGGCCGCTTTGTGGAGATCGGCAAGCGCGATATGCTTGCTTCCAAGAACTTGCCCATGGATCCCTTCCAGCAGAATGTCTCGTACTCGGCCGTCGATATGGCGATAATCGCAAAGCTGAACAATAGGTTGATGAGCGAGATCAGGGATGATTTGCAACCCCTTGTCTCGAAACTCGCTCCCCTTCATCCCGTCACGGTGTACAAGCTCTCGGAGCTCGAGAGTGCGCTGCGCTGGCTTCAGACCGGTCAGCACATGGGCAAGGCCGTGATCACATGGGAGCAGCCGGACACAATTCAGGTGAGTGATCAAGAAATACGAGAGATCGAATGGAAACTGTTTGACTGATCGTAACACCAAATAGATGATCACGAGATCTGCGCTAGATTACGAATTCGACCCCCATGCGACTTACGTTATTACAGGTGGTCTCGGTGGTATTGGACGAAGCCTAGCCCTTTGGATGGCTGCTCTGGGTGCAAGACATCTAGTACTGCTTTCACGATCAGGCCTCAAGTCCGACGCGGCCAAAGATCTGGCGGCGAAACTTGAGAAAGACGGTGTAGAGGTCTATGCCCCCCCGTGTGATGTGTCCAACGCAGCAGTAGTGGCGGAGGTGATTAAGCATGTCCAAGCTACGATGCCGCCTATCAAGGGCTGCATACACGGAGCTTTGGTAGTCGTGGTATGTACACCCGCTGTCCAAAGGCACCCCTACATCTATAAAGCAAGACTAACAAGCCTTTCCTCTCAAGAACCGTCTGATTCTAGACTTCTCGTACAAGGAATTCCAAGACAACCTCGACCCGAAGATCAAGGGAACATGGAACCTGCACAACTACCTGCCGACAAACCTCGACTTCTTCGTCATGCTCTCGTCCATCGCTGGCGTCAATGGCGCCGCGTCGCAGAGCCCTTACTCCGCAGCCAGCATCTTCGAGGACGCGTTCGCACGCTTCCGGCACGCCCAAGGGCAGCACTGTGTCTCGCTCGACCTCGGCGTTGTGCGTGACGTGGGGTACGTGGCCGAGCGCGTGGACGTGGCGCGGTTCCTGGCCATGTCGATGACTGACCACAAGTCCCTGACGGAGAGCGAGCTTCACTTCATGCTCAAGTACGCTTGCAGTCCGCACAACAAGTCGACGATGACGACGGCCTGGGACAGGCAGTTGATTGGCGCGTTGACGACGCCGGCCTTCATCAGACGGCGCGGCGTCGTGGAAGATCACGGCTGGATGCGCATGCCTGTCTTTTGTCACTTGTACCAGATGGAGCAGGAGGTCAAGACGAACGGCAGTTCCGCCGCCGCCGATGCTGCTACCGCTCAGTCAAATTCCGTCGAGGCGCGGTTAGCCGGCACTAAGACGCTCACTGAGGCTGCGGAAGTCATCACGAAGGCATTAGCCAAACGCCTCGCTCGCGCACTGGCTGTCACGGTTAAGGATATCGATGTCGGCAAGCCGCCGTTCACGTTCGGCGTTGACTCGCTCGTTGCCGTCGAGCTCATCTATTGGTTTTCTAACGAGGTGAGGGCCGACATCCCCGTTATTCAGATCTTGGGAAATCACACTATTGCACAGCTTGGCGCCGCCGCTGCCTCAGTTAGCGGCTTCGTGCCCGCGAGCGTGCGCGAGAATGAGAGCAATGGTGTTTCTGCTGCTGCTGCTGCGGAAGATTGAGAATAGTTCCGGCCGAATGGGGTCCTTCCTCCGGTACTTCTCATCTATGAATTGACAATGAAGCAGCCATTCTGTCTGTCGGGGGAGATCAGGTCGAGGGATTCAAGATGTTATGGGCCTTAGTAATACGATTTCCGAAGCCAAAATAGTTAGTGAGGTAGGAGCCAAGTCCCTCTGACCCGACCGTCAATCCAGCTGCAACATAACAGGCTCCAGTTTTAGGACCTCGCAGTATGCCATTCTAGGTATGAGATAGTACATTGTGCCCTAGACCAGCTTTTAGGACAGCACATGATAATAGCACAGTCCCTGGCATGGTACGTTCAGTATCAAGTACATTCAGCATCATAGTATATGCATTGTTGCAGCACATTTTATTATCACAACACGCCCATTAGTGTGGCTCCAAACTAGGCAGAAGGGACTGAAGGCAATCTGTACCCTGGATGCCTAGATACAAGCCCCTACTAAAAATAGGTGTATATGTACCTCTAGTTATCACCCACCTCTGATAGATTGTCTTCTCTTTTATTAACCTAGTTACCCAGATTGTACCCTTGCTCTTCGTAGACATCTACTAAGGAGGATGTTGTATAGGGTAACGCAAAGGCGCATGTACAGCAGTACTACATATAAACTCAGGTCCTCAAAGCTCAGATTACATATGTACCTGGATACATTTATGTAAATTATCTTACCTACATACATCCCGGGGCAATGGTAAGGCTGCAGGATGTGGGGCCCTTTTAATGGGACTGTGGGGGAAAGGTACTGATCGCACTGTACTTGGTGGCTACCAAGGGGGCCTTGACCTACATAGCTCCTTTATTACAGATGTACTTCTACTTCTACATCTGTACCTACAACGTCAATACACACCCACATCCAACAGGGCTGCTTGCAGGGAAGACGCAAGCGTCAGCTTAAATAATTTTTTAGGAGACTAATAAGAGGTATCTGACAATACAGTAGCGGTAGACGCCCCCTGGTAGCGTAGGACTAGGATCAGATCTTCCTTAATGTTGCAGAATTTAATCGACAATATGTCGATTATATCTGCGACCAACCAGAGCCGGAATTAGAACACAGGTAGGAGATAGTAGGTGTCCTAGACGTATTCACGAGGGAGCTGGTAGTTGCCTCTGGCGTGTTTCCATGTCCGAAGGAAGAGATAGTAGAGGGTCCACACGCCACTGACATCCCAAAGTCAAATGACGAGCTCAAAAAGATAGACTGATGGTCGGTGAAGCGTGGTGCTTCTTAAGGGCCACTTATGAGCTCTCTCGGAACAGGCGGGTGCACTGGGAAATAGGGTTCTGCCGGTACGTCAACTTACTCCTCTTATTGCCCGTTTTTTTTTTTTTTTTTTGGGACCGGCTCGCCGGCTGCTGAATTCCGTTTCCCGTTTCGATGCAAGGACTGACCAAAGCACTCAATAGGTCACAATCATATCTATTTCCGGTTTTCAGGTCTGCATTTTACGAGGCTACGTTGACGGCAAAACGGGCATCAAACTTAGCAAGACTCCAGCTATGATCCTGGAAAAATCGGAGGAAGAGGCTGCAAACCTCGGGTCTATTCTTCTGACGTTAGTGGAGTAAATACTGGCCAAGCCGGTTGGAGATACCAAATAATTCCGAACACCAATATGGGTGCTATATTTAATGTGGGCGGCTAAGATACGACAGGAATACGCAGAATTATCACACCCATTACCCAGCACCTTCATGCTAGAATAAACATCAAAGGTAGCCTAAAGAGTTCCAAGTTAACATGCATACAGTGCCACATCGATCCATTCACGCCACGTCAACGCCACCCACCCACACGCCCACCAGTGCGGGTCAGCTAAGTACTTTAACTAACTATCATGAACTATGTACTTAGGTAGTCTGCACAAGACTAACGTCATCGATATACAAGCTCGGAACGGTGCCGCTATAGCTATATCCTCCATTGTTGAAGTAGAACTGGATATAGAAATAGGGGTACTCGCCCGAGTTGAAGGACCCTTCGTACCGCCTCCATGTGGTGTCGACGTCGGGCGAGAGCAAGCGGTTCGAGAACGTGGCGGGCGCCTCCACAAGCACATCCGGCGGCGCGGGAGCCGGACCCTTCTTCAGGCCCTGGATGATCAGGTTGATGTAGCTGAAGTCGGAGTCGGCCGGGTCGACCAACGGGTCCGCGCGCGCGCGGAAGGAGAAGACGTAGTTCGTGAACGGACGCATCAGCCCCGTGGCGAAGAGGTTCACGTTCCGCGCGTCGAAGGTCCCCGGCGCCTCGGGACTAAAGGTCACGCGGAACGAGTTGGGCAGAGAGTGACCTGGGGAGCTGCTGTCGCTGATCACGGAGTAGTTGTTCACGTTGTAGACCCGCGATACGTAGATCGTCTGCCCCGCGTTGCTTCCGTCGAAGTCTACGTTAAAAGCCGTCGGCGACGGCGCGAGGGGCAGGGTCGTGCATTGTGTTATGCTCGCCACCGCCGCCTGCGTGGTCGCGCCCGGTGGGTATAGACACGAACACGCGGACGAGAGACGCGTCACGCCGCACGAGGACTGGATCGAGTTGAGGGTTACCGTTGCAGTGTTCCCAGGCACCGGGGGCGCCGTGAAGGACGCGCAGAACGTGGTCGATTGTGCCAGGTTGCGGTAGCAGTTGTCTTGGTGGCATGCCGTCTGTGTACATACTGTGGTGGACTGAGCCGAGACGACGGTGAACGCTGTCGTCGCAGCCAAGGCGAGAAGAACACGAAGACGACCGATGGGCGTCATCTTTGCAAAGTCTTCGATGAGAACTGATAACTTAATAATTATCGTTCAATGTGTGCGCTTACCATTTTTAAAACATGACTATGAAAACCATAATTCGTTGCCTCTTATATATAAGATTCATAGCAACCATCAGACTGCCTATTGCTCATATAAGGCCAAGGCCGGTAAAACCACTTACTCAGCTGAGGCTGATAACCTCCGGCCCGTTTCCCTCTTGGCTATGGGGGAGTACATAAAGCCATAAGCGTTAGTGGCGCATCGTAGACCCCGGTCCAACGGTGTAGATGCCAGCCGAGGCTCTTCAGCTCGACCAAAGCCCTCCAATTAAGTCCTATTATACGTTCGAGCTATCGTGTGATCCCACGCGATGCGCATATGCACCAGTCAATAATGAAGCATACACCGCCGGTTTCAAAATCCAACGGTCTTTAAAGTTTCGTAATAGCATCTGATTAACCGCTCTGTTTTCGGTTCGAGTTTCTGCCGGCTTATGTCAACAGGGTCGAGCGTGGGTTGGCAGGCAGTATATATGCACAAGTCCAATGGGAAGCGAGTATGGCAGTGCACGTTCGATCGCACACTTTCCACACTCCTCGACCGTTCTATATGACGTTAGGCTGTGTGTCACAGGATTCTCAGCTGCGGGGCTATTTCAGTTGGAGACATATTCTAAAACTCACAAGTCAAGATAGCGAGTATCTGCCCCTTATAGCATGGCATGATAGACTGCCGCAGGTCAAGATATCACTCTGTGAATACGATAGATACGACTTACACACGAGGTCAAGCGGTCCGACTCAACTACACACGTTTTAATCTTTGTCAATAATGTCGTGGTTCAATGTTGCAGCTCTCAAATTGCGACAAAGTCATCATGTCTAACATGATTCCTTCACAGCAAAACTCCCAACACCCTTCAGGTCTACTACGGAAAACCGGAGATACTTATAAAGAAACCACCGGGCGTTATGTCGACTAGGACAAGGCCCTATGGCTAGTCTGAGATGGTGGCCTTGAGTTACCCTTGGCTTTGGTAGCCCTTCGTCAGGATATTCTGTGCTTATTGTATGGTGCTAAGTTGTTCATTGAATTGTTGAATAGGAGCAGATACTCCTTCGGGCGTCGTTTCTTCAAGCCCTAGGACTTACCTCGTAATGACCTAGAGCGAGGAAATCCGATGAGAGACGCCACGGACAACTGCTAAATCTCACGCTCGTGTAACTCTCACACCGACTGTGCTTAGCGCAGATACGACTTACGACATACGACATACGACATTATTGCAGTATCGTGATGAGTTGATAAATGGTAAGTGAGTAGATGTCTCTAAAGGGAGATAGGCAAGCGAAATGTGACACAGATATTTAGATATGCGTAGGATAGGTGCTTCTGTAACAGCAGCACATAGTTCTACAGCCTATCTAGCCTATGTACTTTATCCCTGACGGGTGAGCATCGGAGAGGACTTATAGACGTCAACACTAGGAGCCTTAGCTTACGGATTGCTTCTTCGACGTTACAGTGGAGAAATCTTCGGAATAGCTTCTATGAGCTACATGACGGCAATATGTGGTACGTAGACTTCCAGCAGTGAATTTGAACTAGTTCATGTTCACTCATACTCGAATTACACTCGAGCGTGATTTTTATACCGTACCTAATCGGAACTTGAACCAGCATGGCTTCCAGTCAGGCTAGAAAACATATCCGCAGTCCATGTGCCTCCCTATGACGGCACTTCCAGCCCGCGCTGCGATGTCTACAAACTAACTCTCTACCGCTTTGACCCTCACAGCTTGAAGGCTTCCTTCAAGTCCTCAACACAATCCCTCACAAACTCCTGAGAGCCGGGGTTCGCACCAGCCCAATGCGGGAACGTATGTGCCTGGCCCTTATACACCTTGATCCTACTACTCGTGCCCGCAGCGAGTAACTTTTCATGGTAAGCCTCGGCTTCAGAGACGAGAGGGTCGATCTCGCCGGAGCGAATAGATGCGGGCGCGAGATTAGCATGCGACTCAGCGAGGATAGGAGAAGCCTTGAAATCATTCGCCCTCTCTTTCCTCACTTCTCCTTGTCCAAGCCAGTAATTATAGAACCAGACCAGTCTCGCAAGCGGCAGCATGGGTGCAAATTCATTGCTGACGTAGCTCTGGTACGGCACGTCTTTACCAGCACACGAGCCTTCCTCGGGCACATAGCGTACGTCGAAGAGCGGGACGATGAGAAGCTGCAACTTGAGCGGCGGGATCGTCGGCTCGTCGTGGGCCAGAAGAGCCAGAACGGCGGAGATGCATCCGCCGGCTGAGAGGCCGCTGACAGCGACGCGGGACGCGTCGATGTTGAGCTCGTCCGCGTTGGCGAAGACCCACTTCAGCACGTCCCAGCTGTCGAGCGCTGAGGTTGGGTGCGGGAACTCGGGCGCCGTACGGTAGTCGGCGTTGACGATGATGCAGCCCGTCGCCTCGCATAGCTGGCTCACGAACGCCCTGTCGGAATTCAGGTCGCCGATCACGAACCCGCCGCCATGGTAGTTCACGAGGGCCGGCAGGCGCCCGTCGGGGCCGCGAAGCTTGCCGCTGTCAACTGCGTCTGCGGTGGGCACGTAGACTTGCACTTCTACCTCGCCCGCGGGATGCGTTACGGGGACTTTGTAGATCTTGTCGCTAGCCACGGCGGGAATGGCTCCCGCTACCAGGTGCGTGGGAAAGCTGTACTTGGCCTTGTCTTCCTTGTATACCTCATACGGGACTTGGTCGGCACGGAACCGGATGGCTGCGAAGATGTGAGCCGAGCTGTATCATATGCTTTTGTTGGTGAAGAAATCTTCGTGCAGCTTACCTTGGTGCTTGTTGTATATCTCCAAGAACGTCGGGTCAACTCTGGCAGCTATCTCCGGCCGTAGCGGATTGACTACCTCAGCACCGTCTTGTGAACTCATGATGTCTGTCTGAGGTGTACAATTTGATGATCTTTGTAGGGAGGCGGTTGAGGTTGGAGTGATGTTGTAGGAGTTGCTCCAACAGCACATCAATCTAGTTTGAAGAAACGAGTGTGGAGGTTAAGTACCGGCACTTTGAACGGATCTATATATCCATATGTAATTATACATGTGCACCTACCTCCATACCGATCTAACCTAATTATAGGCACTTTCCTATATACTTACCTGCACGGGAGAAGACGCCCTTTTGAGATTTGAGATGTTAGCCGCGGGGAAAGGGGGTACGTAGAGCACACGAGTCCGGCTAGATGCAGCAAGCACAAGTCGCACCCCTTACCTTGTCTACTGTCAAATAAAAGCGCTACCTATTCTGTTAATCACGACCAGTGAGGAAGCTGCCCGCAAAAGAGATATGTCATTCAAGTAGAGAAGGGAAGGAGAAGAAGCGGTCCATAAACGACATCGTTCGGTTCATCGACAGTCCGGACTTTCCCTCTGTTCATGATGCGACGTCGATCCACCTGCCCCCTCAGATAGGGTCCCGAGGGAAGGACTTCCCATGCTTGGTGGGGGTCAGACAAATAGACAGACCAACATAGACCCTCACCTTGTGCTTACCTACCTCTCAAGGTAAGGATAGGTAGGTCCTATAGGCACTTTGGGATATTCTTGTCGGAGGTACAATGCGTTATAGTCTCACGCAAAGATTTAGTAACGGAGGTCGTTGATACGTTGCGTCGTTCCAAGCGGTCTGCCCTCCGGTATTCGGAGATGGTGACGGGCGATAGATAGCGGTGATATGTGCCATCTTTCATCCAGATTCTCATAAGTCTAATCTACTTACCTACCTCCCTACGTGTATATTTTTCCTGATAAAGAGCGTTGTGTACTAAGTATACAAGAAACTAGCTAGGTTAGACTAGACGCAGTTGAGATGGGATGTGCTGCGCGCGGTCAGACGTCGAAGGAATCATGTGGAGATACTTAGGTGGGGGTGCACGCTCACTGTATGGTGTATGGTCGTTGCGAATCCCCAATGTGACTACCCCACCAACTTCTTATACCTTGCGCGCTCACATGTTACCGGGAATTGGCTGACAAAGCGTGTATCCGTACGTGTAGGGGGTCAAGACGTAGGAAAATCAAGATCTAGTATCCGATGTCTTCTCTGTAGACATAGCAAACATTCTGTCGTGACATGTCTTGAATCCCAAAGGGATTGATTTGTAGACTCCAAGATACGTTACGTGCCTTGCACTGGGATTCTGCTAGCCGCTTTGCATAAATAGCCCTCACCTTTAAACCTGGAGTTTGTTTTTCTTCTATTCCCGTGAGCTACACCTGTATAAATTGAGGTTCGAAATGAGACGGCCGTCAAGATGGTGTGTCGTGCAGATGGCAAAGGGTAAATCACAAGCGGTTCATTAGGCTACTTTGCACCTTACATACGACACGGAGATGTGAGTCTCACATGAAAACTTGTGCATATTTAATATTTCTACTTGAAGAACTCCTGGCAGACGAATGCGTGAGGGAGTGGACGCCAAATTGCGATGACTCAACTTCATACCTAGTACAGGGTCGACAGGACATTCACGACTACCACAATCACACTACTACAGAATCATAAGATTACCATGCAGCACAAGTGTTAGGTAGGGCGGTAACGTACTACTACGTTAACAGCGAAGGGCTCCTCCATTCCAGACTTTTCACTAGAATACAAGTTCATTTGGCAACACCGCGCTCCTTACAGTACTTATCCACCTCCTTACGTAGCATATCCCGCTGTCGATTGACCAGGTCCATGATATCTCTGCACTTATCACCCAGATCCGTAGGGCCATCGCGACCGCCTACCTTCTCGTAGATCTCCATCATCTCCTCCATGACGGCCTGGAGCTGGTTGGGCAGCCAGGTGACGATGGGGCTCCCTCCCGTAGCGGTCGGGTGAGTCGTCTGCTTAAGGATGTACTCGCGCGCAAAACACCAGTGTCGCCACCTGAAGTCGCGGACCTGGTCGAGGAGCTGGATCCACAGACGGCGCGACTCGAGTAGTAGACCTCCTTCCTCCCCTTCCTCTTCTTCATCTGGTGACGTCTCACCCGCGCGGGTGTGGTCGGCGTTAAGGCCGAGCGCGAAGTCCTTGACGCCCAGATCCTCGGCGCAGTTCTTCATCTCGACGAGGAACTGCCGATGATTGCTGGGCCTGTACTCCCTGAAGTCGCGCAGGATGTCCGTGAGCGGGGTATCCGGCATCTCGACCTGGAGAAAATTGTCCATGAGCGGGATCATGGAGTCGTTGGCGCCGCTCTCGCCGCGGAAGTTCATGGGTTTGCCGTCGTTGAGACCTTCGTAGACAACGCCGTCGGGGAACATGGACTGCGAGGTGATGCCGAAGATGAAGGTCCGAAAGCTCGTGTAGGACCGCGGCTTCGACTTCCCCCACATCGTCTCCATCACCCCGTTCACGTTCTGCAGTGCGCCTAGCGTGGTGCGGAGACCCTCGTTGAAGGCCTTGCGTTTTGCTGCTGCAGAATTCAGGTCTGCTATGGCAGTGAGACTGGATAGCGCTGCCATGGTTCCGGCGACTAGCGGTCCCGAGTTCCTCACCATGTCGACGTGCACCAGTACGAAACCGGCCTCAGAAGACGAAGGATCGAGTCCGTGCTCAAAGGCGCGGATGAGACGCAGGTTGTCGTATTGAAGCCCTAATTCTGGATCCTGGAGGCGGTAGTTGAAGAGAGCGTATGAGCCTGCGTATTCCATGAACGGCTTGAAGCCAGTGCTATGGCTAGGTGTAAGCTATGATCGTTTATACAGAAGAAAGAAACAAAGGTGAAGACTTACAGCTCCGCGCATCGCGCAATAGGACGTGACAGCTGGGCTGGTAGGATGGACCTACCTAGCCCGTACGGCTCGCCCTTGATGAATCTCATATGACAAGGCTCTAAGAGGTAGGCTGATGCAAGGAAGGAGTAGTCGCGATACAAAGCGTTCATCATAGGGAGATTGTCACAGTACTTCTCAATCTCTTCAGTCAAGTCTGGAAGCTTTTCTACCTCCTCTCCAAGCTGACCAGTTGCCAGGAGCCCAAGTTTCCCTGAAAGGGTTGAGACGGGCATGGCCTGTAGTAAACTTTCAACGGCATTGAACTCTTGAGGAAGTGTGACGATAGGGTCCATCCGCGGCAGGAACCCGCGGGTAGTTGACACCATGAACGCCGGCAGAGAGACGTCATTTGGTCTTGTGTCTTCCAGGACCTCGAAAGATGTGTTTGGGATAAACATATTGATAATGTTGTTCTCAGGTGCCCAAATATATAGTATATTATGCGTTGGGATCGTGATCGAAGTGAGATAGACGAGAGCTCCACGGTGGCGATTCTCTCTCTAGTTTGGTAGATTTGAGGGGGAAGTTTCGATCGGTGCCCTAACCACCACAATTTCGCTGATATAGTTCGTGGCCGGAACAGTTCCGGCCTCATTTACCATCTTTGTGCGCCGCTTTGGATAAGGTGGATGACGTGTTTCCCGATAAGCAGTCGCCTAGATCCATCGTTCCCAGTGCAAGCCCAGAAGCTCAACTGAGTTCAACCATTGACCAGGGACACACCCGTCCAGGTGCGAGGTCTCATTCTGCCTGCCGCCTGGTTCAATCATCGTGAGAAGCAGATAAGCTATAAAATCTGGTCTCACTGAAAAGTGATTTTGACGCTACCGCGCGGAGTTAAGGGGGCAGACTCAGGGGACGGAGGCCCCCCCTGAGACAAATGATCCATGAAGATAAGCACAGTATTGCCATTCAAACAAATGCTTTATTTCGCTGTTTGACTAGAAGTGGCGTATATCTTCAATAGAAGACCGAAAGAGTGAGTTAAGTACCCAATTACTTAAGTAGTAAGTAATAGATTTATCTCCTGGCCCCGCCGAAGCCGGTGCAGACCGACGCTGGCCGGAACCATTCCGGCCACACCGCACGTGAGTGCCTCCCCCCGCCGGGAGCGGGTTTAAAGCCTGGGACATTACTCACACAAAAGTCAATAGTAGTACGTATTAATCCTCGTACGGGAAAACCATAATGTAGTACCAAAGGTAGATTGTGCTCACTCGCATATCACACGAGCTCAGTCACATTAGCAGATGAGGCCGCAAGGCTCAAAGGGTAGATAATATCCAATGGGAGGGAATGGAGTGTATAGAAACTTAAATTAACGTTTTAACGTACGAAAACGCTGGGCCTTTTTTTTCCCCACGCAAGTCACAACAACTTCTAAAGAGTACCTCCAATTCCATAGTATGGAATAGGATAGAAAATAGGAAAATTCCACGATAAAAAACCCATGCACATACCATCCATACCATCTAGTCGTGTGTGGGACTCAGTATAACATACGCGCTCTCGTACTGGGGAGTGTATGATGGGTTGTCGAAGTCCTAACGGTAGTAACGTATGTCAGTGAGTGGTGCAGACTACCATAACTGCGCTTCGGAATTACTTGAGGGGGTATCCCAGTATGCTCATGCGATGACATGTTCATCTCGTATGGAGGCTCTATTACTGACGTTGAAGACATGAAAGACCCCGACGCCGGTATCAATGTTACAGGAGACGTTAGAGACAATTCAAGAGTCGTTAAAAACGAAAGGGGGATGGAGTGTGGATCAGGGGACGAGGAACGCGAAGTTGCTGATTGAGTGATTGGGTAAAATATTTTAGCGGTACTAGCACCAGAGCCAGGTCCTTTCGACCCGTTATCCAAAGGTTTGAGCGTGGCGGCATTTTCATCAATAAAGCTCAGGTTTAAGTGAGAAATTGGAGGCATCGTGAAGCGATCGGTTATGGGAAGTACCGGGTGGCGGGTACATGTCGTCGATACTGTTACCGTAACACGAACTGTAGACGTCAATGTTGGCTGTGAGGATATCTCACCCCCATCCATCGAAGAGCCGTTGTGTCTTTTGGTAGCAGGCTCGAAATATGTCCGACTACTCTCCGGAGCTGGACCGTAAGTAGAACTCGACCGGCTTGAGGTAGTGATGTCTTGTGGCAAGGAACTAGGCTCTACTGTGACCGTGATAATGCGAGTACTCGTCCACGTATTTGATGATGAAGAACCGGTAGATTCGGCGTATTTCGTTCCGGCGGGTGATGAGGAAGTGACAATAAACCTAGTTGAAGAGCTCAACGACGCCGAGCTTTTCGTACTGACAGGAATGACTTGGACTGTCTGGCTTTGACTTGAAATGCTTGATCTTGCCGTGTTATTGGTGAGATTCCACCTGTCGCTAGCCGGTCTGGTTGTAGTATTGAGCAATACTGGTCCCATGGTATACGCATCTGAAGTTGCCATAGAAGTAGGGGTCGACATCGGCGTACCGGAGGTAGCCTCCAGCATTGACAATCGGAGGGAAAGTGACTGTATCGAGAGCACAAGCTGCATCATATAGTTTATTGCTCCGGAAGTCGCATTGTTTAGATCCGCCATCATCCGAGTGAGCTCTTCCTGCTCAGTATCTAGAACAGAGTCGCCCATACTCTCTTTAGCCCCTTCTCTCCGCTCAAGCATGGATTGAACATCTTGAAAAGGCCCAAGCAATACTGCCGGACAGGTTGTCTGGGACCTATGGCCCGCTTGCTTCCCATGGTCATTCTCTTCGGCTGTAGGATCGACCCGGTGAGATATTTGGTGGGAATGGAACCGGTGTGGATGCTGGTACGCATCACAAATGCTGAAGGGCGCTGTCGCCGCTAAGAGAGCCGGAAAGATAAAGCGACCGAGTATCATGTTGTGAATGCTACAGCGGCTGGGCGATCATTTCCAATAATTAGGTCGGATAGGTAACTTCCAAGTTTGACTGTCGGGTTTGGCCAGGAATCTGGTCAGATATGACCACAACCGGCCTGGACGGACTGGTTTCACATCTTTGTCCGTGACCATACCAACACCGACCCAGGATATGCTGTTGGCACAGAACGATACAGGCTTGAAAGACGGGCCCCGGCACATTCCAGCTGATATTAGTCGAAGGCGCTGGGGTGGGCTGATACATCCAAAATTCTGGACGTACCAATGTGATTGACCTTGCCTGCCATTGACTTCACGATCTTAATTCGTAGAGAGAGGGTCGTCGTTGGCGTTATGTGGAGGCTTAAATGAGGCCGCAATGGCGTTCGAAATCGCTCATAAAGCAAAGACGCTCAGAAAGGCGTTAGAGGCAAGGTCTCCGGCTCATGAACATAAGATTTACGAACCCGTAGCTAGCTAGCGGCATTGAATGGTGTCAGCGAAGGATGCAAATGGAATCATGATTCTGCAAATGATGCTTGGCGACAATTCACGTAGGCAGTTAGGTACATACTATCCATCCCTCGATGGAAGCTGAGACCCGCGATCTGAGGTCATCCTAGCCCGCCTAGGTTTAGAATTGAGCTTGTCAGCCACTGAAGCACCAAAAGAGAGCATGTTACGTTTGTTTTTGCCATCGGCACCATTCAAGCTGTATTGGTACAGCCAACAGCACCCTTCTCGTGCATTCTGGATTCTAAGCGGGTTGTCTGATAGACCGTCCTACTGTGATGTGACGTAGACCTACGAGATTTTGAACCTGATGAGGGCAATTATTGAATGCATTCAAGAATATCTTAGCGCCTTAACATTCCTTATTATGAGAACGAAATTGCGTGGCTACCATATGAGCATCTGTGTGCTGTAGGTATAACCGACATGTTGGTGAGTAAGGGATAAAACTTATTCCATTGGTGCAATGTAGAGCTCTTTCGGCCGCTTCCTACCAGGATGCAAGACGAAGAATATGGAGTGGTGAGACGGCGCTTGTGATCATCAATAGCACTAGGTATTTGCTAGGGTCATGATTCACACCCAATTCCTTTTCGTCCCGCTCCTTCAGGTGGTTTGCAAGTCAGGGATGGCACAGGGAGGAGAGACCGGCGAATCTCGGCTTCTAGTCAGGACACATAACAAGCGATGCACGAAGCCAATAAATTCGCTCCTCGTCGCTGGAAGAATAACAATCACAGTTGGGTCCGTGAGAACCACAATAATTACTACCGTAATCTATCGCTAGGCAGGAATAGACACGTACCTAGAGCATGCCCAGGTCAATGAAAAAGAAAGCAGGAAGGGCCTGTGAATCGTGATGCCCTAAGGTACATTGCATGATCCATGCATCGCCAAAGCAAAAAAAGAGCCCTAAATGCTCTCTGAAGAACAGCATCTCCTTACGTAGATCTAGGTATCTCGGGGGAAGTCCGGAGGGGAGACCAGCAGGCAAACATTCTTTCTCACTAGGTTAGTCTGGATGACCCTAAAACCAATGACTTTGGGATGGCCAAGATACAGCCAGCATTCCGCAAACGGCAAGGTAATAAAATCATGTTATCCGTGTTTGGCGATTTGCAATCCCTGAGTGGATAACTTGCAAGTTGAGCAATGTCCTAAAAGCAAGATAGACATTCCCTCCATATGGCCTGACATGCCATGTAGATAGGGTAGTAGGTGTGAATAGCACAGTGGATGAACGTAGTGCTCCATTCATGCAGCGATTCTGAGGGGGGAAAGATGTGGCTGATGACTTGAATCCAGGAACATTGGCAGAGGGAAAGCTGTAACACAGCTGATACCCTGTTTGGGGTCATCGGCACTATGGAGGTAGGGATGAGCACGTAGCGTACCTGTCGAGGTCCGGCTGTCCTGCTGTCCTGCTGTACATGGTACCTATTTACAACAGGACGCGTAGAGAGATACGTACTCCGGCACGTGATGATTATATAGTTCTGGCCAATGGTGGCGAGTAGAAACGGAGGAGCTAGTCCTCCTTCGGTTAGAGGTGGGTGCTAGGACCAGGTTTGACTCTTGTCATCTCTTCCTCTTCCATGTACATGGACGCACCACTCTTTTTCGCGAAGGCGACGGAGATAGCCTGGCTGGCTCTGGCTCCTCACAAATTTCGTTCAGCAGCCCAAAAGCATGAGCGAGCACATCCCGTCTATTGTGCGCTGCCGCCAAACCAAGAGCAAAATGAGACCAAAGCCCCAAACTTTTAACCAAAGTAACCAAAGGGCAACAATGGCCGCCCCCATAATAATAACTCATTCTCCCATCCATCACCATCCTCCTCCCTTTGCCAAAACATCATCAACACCATGACCAACACCATCACTAACCTGCACACAACTTTCTGCCCTGCATAACCATTAATCGCCCTCGCGCCAACATACCACCGCACCCCCTGCATCTCCGGGTTGGTCATCAACCATTCACCACCGCAGCGACGGTCATCTAGCACTACGAAAGGTTAAAGTTTGATTACTACAGCCTGCTAGTCTGCTACTGCATCGTCGTGCACCGCCTAGGCATTTCTACACTATATCCCATATCCACGCTACGGCTATTCGGCTGTTGTCGCCCTCGACTATTCAGCGGCGTGGAATCTGCTGGATAACATTCGCATTTTGGTCTGCCTTGACGACTAGACCTGTCTCCTCCCACTCCACGTGCATTTAGATCTATCTCGCCGCCGGTCACCTACTCGACATCGCCCACGACATTCTCTTCTGCCTTGAACAACATCCTTTTGAATCCTGTCATTGTTGGGTCCAAGCCCGGCATCGTCAAGCTCTACACTATACACAGAACATCATGCCTTCCAACACCAAGACTACAACTCCTTCTAAGGATAAAGACCGTCGGAAGTCAAACGGCAAAGCATCCACCCTCGTGACATTACAAGTGCCCCCCGACCGACTACGCAAGATTCTTGATCCGACATGGACGAAGGAAGAGTCGCCCGCAAAACAGTCTACGGCATCCTCGCCGATGCCCGCCAACGAAGCCCCCGCTGCTGCGGCATCGCAAGATGAGAATGCTTCTCCATCAAGTCCCGGTACCCCGGCTACGGGCGGCACCCCGTCTCAGACACCCATGGGGCCTCCCACAGATAATCTGAAGAAGAAGGGCATCAAGCGAAGCGCTGCAACGGCCAATGGCAGTGATCCGACGGCTAAGATCAGAGGCAAGCCCGGGCCAAAGAAGAAAGCCAGACTGTAAGTGTTCCTTGAACGCCATGATTGCCCATTAATTACTTTTGTCATATTGTCTGCTCCATATTCCGCGTTCTATGTTTTCTTGTCACATAATTGCCCTATTCTAAACGCCGTTCCGCTTGCGACACCATATACTGACTAAGTTAGTGAGGATGGCACTATTGATCCGAATGGTCGCCCCGGAGGTGGTACCTATCATAAGCTCGGACCCAAGGCCAATCAAGGAGCCATCAATGCCGGCCTTCGTGCTCTTGACCGATCCGGAACGCCTTGTCGTAAATGGACCAAGGGCGGCTTCAAGTTGAAGTCATTTACCGGTGTTCTGTGGGAGATTCCACGATGGACTGCCCCTCCTAAGCCCAAGCCAGAGGCCCCTACCGAGGAGCCGGCCGCCTCCGCCGAGAGCAGCAACAAAGAGAATAAGGACGCCAGCCAACAGAAGAGCGAGAATAGTGCCAGCAACGCCGGGGCCGAGCCACAGAGCATTCCCCCAAGTGTCCATGCGAGCTCACCCGCTCCTATGGCTATTGCCGCTGCTTGAGGCATTGTATATATGCGGCCATGCGGCCCACCTGCCATGTACCATTCGATTGCGAACCCGCTGCTAGCGATTTGTATTTGAGGCGTTTATGGACCAAGTCGGAAGAAAAGCATGGCGTTTTCGGTTATTTGCATTTTTTAAAGGCGGACGGGTCAAAAACACAATATGATCTGTTCGAGATGCAGGGGCATATTCCAAGGCTAGGAACCTACGTAGATGCGCTACCAAACCGAACTAGAAGCTTCATAGCCTGGTTGATGCCATTTCTGCAGACTGTAAATTAATACAATACAGCGCGTTTATTCACGTCACATAAGCTGGGCAACCGGCCTTGTATGAAAGCAGTAGCTACACAAGAGCATTTTCGTAGCTCTGAAACAGGTGATGAGCACTTCTTCTAGGAGCATGCCATGATGAGCCGAACCTGATCTATAGGTTCCCTATGGTTGTGCAGCAGTAGTATTGTAGACCTGCGTAGATTTCACCCCGCCCTCTCCGCCACTTGGTCTGTAGAACGTTTGGGTGTGTAAAACGTGTACATTCCCGATTCCCTCTAGGCATTTCTCGAGGACCTGCTTGGTGTTGGAACTTGTGCCTGAAATGAGCATCAAGGACTCGCAATTTGGGCGACAGGCAGGCATCTGTCACCTTTTAAGCTGGAAGTTGTCTCTCATTGGAATTTTACGACCCACATCCCCTTTTTTGTTACACACTGGACTCAATGATTGGATGACTGCTTGTAGGTAGAAATGCAGGTGCACGAGTGCCTTCTTTTTGTTTGTCTGTTGGAGGTGATGAATACTAGGTTAGGATGCTCTAATTTGGTTCACCTTGAGGTAGTGCTTATAGTACTGCGGCCATGTAAACTGTAGTATCACGCTGCCCCGTACATTTGTATGATGATGCTAGGATTCTGATGACGAGCTATTAGGAAACATGGCAGACTCGAGCCGTTGAACCATCGGTCCAGGTATATATTTGCCTCATCGAAATAGTAGGCCAAAAACCTACCTTAGGTAGTACCTGTATACAGGATGTAATAACGTACAAGAATAGCAGCTTGCCTTAGGAATGTGCCCGCCCCGCCACCAGGACGTGTTCAATGCAATGTGAAGCTTTAAACCGAAAGCAAAGGCAGATATACTAACCTAACCTAGGAAGTCATTCCTGCAAGCCATATTTAGGTGAAAACTGGGTATTACGAAAAGTGAAGCGCTAGGCTAAGGCGATGGATGCTCTTGAGCAGCAGCAGAACTGAAACAGACCTCCGCTTCATAAAGTGGCTTTGGGCCGGACGGCGGGATCTCAAGCTTACAGTGTTCCCTATATAAATAGATACTGTATCATATCCTACCCTACCATCAGTCATTACATCTCGAGTTGGTTCAATCCGGTGCTAACCCTCCGACCAGACCGACTACTTATGTACAAAGAATAGGTGGCTACTTTAAGTCTTGTGATCACTTTACCATACCCGTCTGGATCCTCATTACAAATATGGTGGCTGGAGGTACATGCACGTTGTTAATGATAAGGCAATACAGAGAATTATGATAGCAACTCTACACTGGTACGTGGTCGGGAAGATCATGTACTCAGGTAGATATGTTACAACAAGTATTCTCTATACTAGCCTAGTAATAGCCTTCAAAATCCGAGTTGCATTCAATGTTAGCTTACACGTAAATGTAGCAGTATATACTTGTCTCTACCCTCTCCTTCCCATCTTCCAACGACAGGTTAGAACCGGCGCCAATGGAGGCAACTAGGTCCAAGATACAATTGTAATCTAGGTTAGATGTTTCAATGTCGGTACCACCTATTAAATACCAAATAGGAAAAGTTTCTGGCTCTCTTACAGAAGGTAGAGTAAAGAGCTAACCTTATAGGTGGATAGCGTTAGCATATACCTACAGTAGCCTATACCTTCCTTACTACCTACCACCTAGGTTAGGCACTGTACATATGGATGTTGTAGGTAATCACGACATCACATACTTTCTCCCCTAGTTCTTCTGGTGGACTAAGCTTTACCTTTATTCAATCTACTTTCTTCGAACCGCCTAACTTCAGGCATAAGATAGATTTAATAGCCGTCTATCGACATATCCCGTACCACATGTAGATGTCTTCTCCTTTTGTCGCAGTAACTTTTGCAGCCTACTGTTACGTTATTTGGCCGGTAGGCGCCTTATCGATGAAGCCAGCCTAAATCCAAAGGCGTAACCCGTAAGCTTCAACCTCGTCTGCGGTCTACGCGGTTGGCAAAGAGCTTCCCACGAGCGCTGGAAACGATCCAAAGGCTATTTTCTACGTGACGGCCATTTCTGTCTTCTTTCTGCACCATCGTGGTTTACATAGAGTTACCCTACTACCGGCTACTTTTACGGCCTCGACTACCCCAGTACTCAGCTTCTGTTCTCCATCCGATCCAACCCCTCCACCCCAAATTTCCCCATACGCCAGCATCACCGCCACCCCTTCTAGCTTGCTCATTTTTCAAGGCTTGCGGTTGGCCCGTCCACGGTTGAATGTGAACCTGGTCTCGCCATGGCCAACCCTTTCCAGCATGGCTCGTCGGGAATAAACCCAGATGGCACGTACCACGGTTTTCGTTCTGGAGCATCATATGCATCAGTAGTATCCGGGTCGAATCTATCTCTTACCTCACAATCCATACGATCGAATCGTGTATCATACCTTCTCAATCCAACAAGCGAGTCGACATCGGACCCGTACTCCACGTTACCCTCTTCCCGAAGTTCGATGCTAGATCCAGACCATAGCGATCCCTCACCAGACGGAGCCGATTGCAGTCCGGCTTCGCGCCCACCACGAATGCCATCCTTCTCGAGAGCTTTCGAGTTGTTCATGTCCCGTGGCAGTCCCGAAGACCACTTGGCGAAATTGCAGAACAAAGCCTTTTTCATTCCTTCCTATCTGAAGGGGTCCAGCTATGAGAAGAAGTTGGAAGACGTGCATAAGACAAAGCAACTCGAAACTGAAAGTCAGATACCAGCAACAGGCAACACTCCAGTGTCTTCCACGACAACTCCTCTAGGTCTCAAGGCGCCAGCTTCGCATCTTGGTATGACCTATGACCTAATCGAACGTAACCCGATATCGGAACAGGCCTCAACTGTGCCCCCTTTACCGACGCGTTGGAATGTTGACGATAAGCACGGGCCATTGCTGGTTTCTACAAATGGGCTAGAGGTCAAATTCAATCCGACGGCGAAGGCGGCAAGAGAAGAGTCCGAAATGTGCGGAATACGGGCGGATCACCCAATGCCGGTAGTGGCCGGTATCTACTATTTCGAGGTAACGGTGCTGTCTAAAAGAAGAGACGAGTACGCTAAGCCCTGAAATACTCGCATACTATATACTGTTACTGAAATTTTTATAGTATTTCGGTGTGTGTCGGATTTATAGGTAAGAATGTCGTCCTGTCTCGTCCACCCGGCTGGGAGCCCGAATCTTGGGGCTTCCACGGTGACGATGGTGATATCTATTCTGGCGGAAACGTGGGAAAGAAGTATAAAGACACCACATTTAACGCCAACGATGTGATCGGCTGTGGTGTGAATTTTCGGACAGGCCAAGCTTTCTTCACCAAAAACGGAACAAATTTAGGTTGGTCTCTAAGCCTTCGCCTTCTAGCACCGTAACTAAAGATGTGTGATCAGGGATCGCGTTTCGCGATATCAAAGGCAAACTATATCCAGTTGTGGGCATGAAAAGAGCCGGTGAACAAGTCCGGGCAAACTTTGGTCAGAGTCCCTTCGTCTACAAGATCGACCAAGTAATAGAGGTATGTAAACACGGCGCGCAGTACACCAAAGTGACCTGCTCTAGCGACTGACATATGGCTTCCCTGTATAGAATGAGAGGAACATGATCCAAGCCGCCATCTCGAGAACAAGGTACGTAGATACCTACTCTGCAAGTGACCGCTCAATACTCACCATCGCAGTATCGATAGACTTGTATCTCCTCCTCTTAACGAAACTGAATTGATTCAGAAGCTAGTCAGTCTTGCTCCTTGTAGCTTGAACCTACAGCACGGTGTTACTGACGATCCATAGGTCATGCAATTCTTGCAACATGATGGTTATATAGAAACAGCCCGAGAATTCGCTGACGAAATATTTGTCGAACAACAATCCCTATCAAATATATCCGACGCCCCTGTCATGACCATCAGTGTTAGGGACAATGAGGATGCCTACAAAAGACAACGTAAGCGCCACCCCCAACTTTGTATGGATAGTTCACCACTAAGACACACCAGGCATAAGGAGAGCGATTCTTGAGGGCGATATCGATCGAGCCCTGAAATTCACAGAGACGTTTTATCCACACGTGCTGGATAAGAATCAAGATGTATATTTCAAGCTGAGGTGCAGAAAGTTTATCGAAATGGTGCGGAAAGCTGCGGAATACGGCAATGATAGTGGCAAGAAAAGCAACGGTCATTCTTACGAGGACATGCCTAATGAGATGGACATTGATGAGAATGGCACATCGGCTAACATGGAGTACGAATCCCTCGACACTGAGGCCAATCCAGGCGCTCTACTTCAGGAGACAATCCAGTACGGCCAAGCCCTTCAAGCCGAATTCAAGCACGACCCCCGGCCGGAAGTTGGAAAAGCGCTTAAGGATATCTTTGCCTTAATGGCCTACCCAGATCCACTTCAAGTCAAGGAATTCGCGCCGTTGCTCGACAGGAGAGGGAGATCAGCAGTGGCTGAAGAGTTGAATTCAGCCATTCTCTGTAAGTTTCCCGCTCGAGGTGGACCATTCACGGCTTGCACGCTAATAGAAACCAAACAGCTTCACTAGGGAAGTCGTCACGGTCAGCGTTGGAGAATTTGTGCGGCCAAACCAGTGTTTTGCTAGACTATCTACGAGAAGACGGAGGGCCCGGCTCCCTCGTTTCCATTCAGTCAGTGATTGACGAGATACCCAAGCCTCAGCAGTATTGAGGCCCGAAAATTGCTTATTATCATCGCCCCTTACCCGGTCTTCCAAGGGGCGGAAATAATAGGTCGAAAGTGACAGCCGAAGTCATTTTGTAGTGTAATAAGCCGCGAGAGAGATGTCCACTCTCTCTTACTATTAGTATGTCATTCTCGTTACTCATTCAAGGTGTAGGGCAGGGTAGGCGACTGGCTGGGTTCATTACTACTTGCTTAAACTTGACGTATTTGGGTTTCTTCGGTTTTCAGCAGCTTGCATGTATACCTACATACTTACTCGCATCAACCGGTCTCGCCCTTCTCCCGTTATTGTCATCATGTTCAGTGTCTGTTTCTGGTAGAGAAAGACCCAAACAAAGCAGATTATTATCAGGGCAATTAGCCTCTTTTGTTTTCGGAGTGGACGAGTGAGCCAGTGGGCAAGTACAGAGAATTCAGCTTGAAAGTAGTTGACACCTTGTCTCGGTTTGTTGTTGTTGTCCACTATCCAGGTTGTTGTTCGTCAATCAGCGTTAGTACCTGTTGCTTATAGGGGAATGGAAGTGGAAATGGAAATGCAACAATTAAGTTTGAGTTTTGAGGTTCGAGCAACAAGGAGCGAGGAATGGGAAGCATGATAGAAAGTGAGGAGGAATTAAGATATCAAATAGCAAAGCAAAGCAAAGCGATTCAAATGATTGAAGTGACTGATTAGTTTTAAAGTGCTTAGAGTATAGGCTTTCTTATCCTAAGAGTGACACTAGTAATATTGTGGTTTTTTGAATCTTGGTCTATTAGTACTAGGTAGGAGACGGAGAGGAAGATGGGCGTCTAGAACTTGGTGTTATTATGTAAACACACACACACACACACAGGGAAAGAAAGGGAAAGAAAGGGAGAGAGGGAGAGTTAGGGAGAGAGTCAGGTCATGAGAGAGTATATAAAATATATTATGAAGACACGTACCTACGCACTTATTTACGTAAGTAGTAACTAGAGTCTTAACAGATGTATGTAGTTGCAAAACTCGATGTACGCTTTCTTATTAAGTGGAATTTGTAATTATTGAGGCTGTCATTGAGCGAAACCATTATCATCATTATTATTAAACGAGATTCCGGTACGTTAGAGGCGGGTGAGGAAGTGGAAGTAGGAGTAGAGTAGAAGGTAAGTCACTCGGGAGGTGAGATATGCTGAGCTGGGCATGCTTTGTTTGCTTCTCACTTCTTACAAGAGTTACTTCTCATTCTAGTTCTGGTTTTAGTTCTGGTTTTAGTTCTAGTTCTAGGTGTTTGGATATCCATACTTATTGTATGGATATCCGTGTGTGCGATATATGGTTTTTTGTTTTTCATGTCCTTGAAAGCTAGCGGAGTAGGAGCAGGCGGATGAGGAGAGACGAGGAGAAAACGTGTGTTTCCCGAGGTGAATAATAATAGCAGACTGGTTCAACGAGGTGGTGCCATTTTACTTATAGAGGAGAGAGGAGTCCAGTCATGGAGTGTTTGGTTTCGTAGACTCGCCTGCCTACCTCCTAACTCAACCTACCTGGTAATTACTTGGGCAGTCTCTTCAGACGAGGGATTTGATGTTTCATGAGCTGTAGAGAATGTCTCTCTTACGCTCCTATTGACATTTATTACGTGCTTGCCTATCCGACATAGTCGTCTTGGGTAATACTTGTTTCTATAATTTGTCTTTCTACGTACTGGCCTATGTCGGGTACTTTATATATTTAATTCACTATATATGGTTTAAGTGTGACAAGAAGTTGCCGAGTTATGTTAATTAAACGTACCATTTGACATTTTTTTGAGCGAAAGGGAGAGAACACTACGTATATGGGGTGTTGATTGCCTTGTTTAAGTATATACCTAGGTAAGTAGAGGTAGGGCCGCAGGAGGTCGCAAAAGCGTGATCATCTGAAGCTTGGCTTCATGATGTATATGCTTATGTAACGATCGCGTTCAGCCTACGGGATGGGATGTGCCGTAGATCACCACGCTGATATGCAGACAAGAAAGTGCAGGAGTGAGTTTGTATACCTATATATGTGCGTTTGTAGGATTGTGTCGTCGTTGGTGTATCTATCTCTGAATGCCTACGATGATTACCTAGGCATGAACGAGTCAAGAATAAGGACATGTTAGATCCGAATTCGAATAGATCAATGTCTTAATCGAACTCATTCCAATCTCATCCCATCCCAGCTCTCAAGCCATCTCGTCTCGTGCACTACCTATCCAAGCCAAGCATCTAAACCATGAGAGTTGTAGCAAGGGTCTTCTAGCTGCATTCAACATCCACCGAGGTTATTCGGACTATAGATGGGCGTAAGACGTAAGATGTAACGTGGGTAAGAGATATGCTTACTTAACTTACTACATCCGACTCTCGCATTCGTCTGCATTGTAGATGCAATGCACATGTGCGTATGTGGCGTAATTTATATGTGGCTAAGTCGGTTGTGTTCTACATATGAGATCTTACCTCAACCTACATATCTGTGTGTTGTAGGAAGGGGCACAGATGCAGCTACTCGTCCAGGCCCGGTTAAGTAGACCCATGTCGGGTATCGCGCGCCACCAGTGGGTCTGTGGCTAGTGAAGAACAGGGCATTTAGAGCGCAAGTACCTCACTGAGAGATACCTGGAGTCTGCCTAAAGGGCGGTGGGTCGTCGACGGGTCACGGCTTAGCGCGCCAAGAATACCTGACATGGGTACACTTAATACGCCTGCAACCATAGTA
>Ga0247782_1000195_pt1 | contig 70949 bp, 52 predicted proteins | sample UWRJL019104C5_FD_179928 | JGI IMG/M metagenome (GOLD analysis project Ga0247782, IMG submission 179928) | Plant litter microbial communities from Arlington Agricultural Research Station in Wisconsin, United States - UWRJ-L019-104C-5 | ecosystem: Environmental > Terrestrial > Plant litter >... | reverse complement strand
TAATTTTTAAAAAAAAAAAAAAAAAAAAAAAAAAAAAAAAAATTGTTTTTAAAATAATTAAAAAATACTATAAATACTTAATTATATTATTTAAATTAACAAATGCGCTAGCTAGCTTTTAAATTATAATTATAATAATATTTTAATTTAACTAATAGCAATTATTTAAAATTTATATTTTATATTTTTTATATATTGTTTTAATAAACATAAATATTTTATAGTTTTTTATATATTTACTTTATAAGCGCTTATTAAATTATAATATTAGCAAAAATAGTTTTTTAAAGCGCTATGCTTATATAAGCAGCTTATTTATAATAATATAATTTTTTATAAAGTTTTTAGCTAGATTTTTTAATAATTTTATTATAGTTTTTTTATTTTTTAAATATACTTTATAAATTAATTAAAAAACTTTATTAATAAAGTTAGCTGCTTTGATAAAAGTTTTAGCAAGCTTTATAAATTTTATATTAAGCTTTTTGCTACTTTAATAAGCAGCTATATTTAAATTATTTTTTAGTTTTTTTAGCTATTAATCTAATTTTAATATTTTTTAAAAAATTATAAGTTTATATAGCTAATTTTTAAAAGTAGCTAAACTTTGTTTTTATTGCTTACTAATTATATTTATTTTTAATTTAATTTTTTTTAGTTAGCTTTTAATAAAAAAATTAATAATAATAAATATATTTTTAATTTTATTAAAAAAATTAGCAATCTATTTATATTATTATAACTGTTTTAACTTTTATATAAAAAAAATATTAATTAAGTTTATAAATATTAGCTTTATATTTAATTAAATATTTAATATAAATATATTATTTAATTTTATATACTTGCTTATTTTTGTTAACAAGCTAGTTTTATATTATTAAATATATTTTATATTTATATATATAAATTTTATTTTAGTTAAGCTTAAAATTTAATATAATATTTTTTATATGCTTTAATAAATACTATTTAAAATATTATTTAAACTAAAAAAAAAATATTTTAATAAATATATATAAATTATATATTTTTAATAAGCTTTTATTATATAGCTATATAATAGCTTATATAGCTTTTAGCTAAAGCTATTTAAAAAGTTTTATTTTTTTTAATATTTTTAAGCTATAAATTATAATTTTTTGTTTTGCTTGCTTACTTTTTTTAAAAAAATTTTTAATATAGCTTAAAAATATTTTAAAGTTTATATTTTGCTTTATAGCCTATTATTAAAATATAGTTTGCTTTTTTTAAGCAACTAGCTTAAGTTTATTATTGCTATATATTTTATAAAGCAAAAGCTAACAATAATATATTATTTAGCTTTTAAAATTATATAATATATTTTATAGGTCAATTACACACCTAAGTTAATTGTACACTTTTTTTAACTTTTATATAAATAATTTCTTATAACTTAATTATATAATAAAAAATTAATTAAAACTATTTAAAATCTAATTTATTAGACGTTTTTTATTTATTTTAATATATTTGTGCATTATAGCTAGGCTTGCTACATATTTTATAGCGTTGTACATAAGTTTTTTACTTCTTTATATAACTACTACTTGCACGCCTTTTTGCTATTTTTTGCATAGCAACTATTTTAGCAGCTTATAACTTTTTTACATCTTGTATACAAAGTAATCTTTTATTTTATAATCTTGTTTTTTTTATATAGCAATATTAACTAAGTTAGTTGTTTGCTATACAAAAAGTTATAACTTTTTTTTTAATAAAGTTAAACAATATATAATAGCTATTACACTACATATAATTTGCTATATACTTTTAATAATATATATTAGCAAACTATTTTAATATTATATAATAAAATGTTTAATAAATATAAACTAAAATATTATATCTTATATATTGTTTAAAGTAATAAATTACTAAAGTAAAAGCAGGCTATTAAATAAAGCTTTAATTATAAAAGTAGTTAAACAAAAATTTAGCTAAGCAATAATATATTTTAGGTTATATAGCACTAATTTTGCTTTTTAAAAACCTTTTTATATATTAGCTTTTATTATTAACGCGTTAAACGCGTTAAAAAACGCAAGTAAAAATTTTTTTTTTAATATATATATAATATATGCTTGCATTAAGTATTTAATTTTTTTTTTATATAACTATTTTAAAAAGCTAAAATAGCTAATATTAAAAAGCTAAAGCTTATATAATAAATATGCTAGCATATAAAGCATAATAATATTATTATTTTTGCAATACTTTTTAAAATTATATAAATAGTAGCTTTTATAGTTGTTAAAAATTAAAAGTTAGCATATACTTTTTATATAACTACTTATATATTAATTAAAATATTAAATTTAATTAATACCTTATTTGTTTATTATTTAGCTATTTTTTATAATTATAATAACTTAACTATTAAGCAATAAAGTGCTTTTATACTAAAATAACAAATAGTTTTTTTTTATAACAATAATATATAGCAAAACAATATAGCTATATAATAAAACAGCCTAAATAACTATAGCCTATTTATAATTGCTTTGCTATACTACTTTTAAGTCTTTTATATAATTAAATATAGTTATAACTATTTTAAATAAAATTTTGCTTATAATAAATTTAGTTTTGTTAAAGTTATATATATTTTTTTTTTAAACTTTATATTTTGTTATTATATTTTATATAAAAACAAACTATTTATAATATTTAAATAAATTTTTATATAAAACGCACTAGTAATTAATTTAGTAATTAAAATATATTATAAAAGCTAGTTATTATTATATAAATGTAAAAATCTAGTTTTTGTTAACATATTTTTTATTACATAACTTTAGCAATTAGTTAGCTATATTTTTAATACTACTATGCTTAAGTAAAAATAATTGCATAACAAAGTTAAGTATATATTATATAATAGCTTGCTTTTTAAATTTAATAAGTTTTTGCTTTTTAAAGTTGCTATTATATATAATTATATAGCTACGTTTTTAGTTTGCTAAAGTTATTAATAATATATTATAAATTTTAGCTGCGCATTAAATGCTTAGTTTTAGGTTTATATAAAGGGCTTAAAGTGCAAAAATAATATTAAACTCTTTTTAAAGGCCTACTATAATGTGCAGTAAAAATATAATAAGTTAAAAATTATTTATACAAAGGTTAAAAAAAGTGTACAATTAACCTAGGTGTACAATTAACTTATAGGATACATTAATTATTATAATATTTATTTTTTTAATTTATTTATTAATATAAAAATATAAAATATTTTATTATATTTATTTTTAATTATAAATATTTAACTAAATATATTATATTTTTATAAGTAATTAAACAAATTTTAATTAACTTTTTAAAATAACTATATAGCATGCTTTTTAAAAGTTTTTTTTAAAATAATATATACTTTATATTTAATTTTTTTTATTTTTTTATTTTTTATTTTTTTTGCTATATAAACTAAAACTTTAAATATATATAGTTTTAAATAACCTATTTTTTAATACTAAAAAAGCTTAATATTTTTTTTAAGCTTTAGTTAGTTAATAAATAGTTTTTATAGTTAGTTTTTATATATTATATTAATTAAGCTAGCAATATTTAATAAAATTTTGTTTAATATTATAATAAAAAATATTATTAATAATTTATTTAAATAAATAAAAATAAGTTTATATTTAAAAAAAACTAAATTATATTATTTTTTAAGTTTTTTTACTATAATATTAAATTTTATATTTTTATATTAAAAAAAGTAGTTAAAGCTATAATATTAAATTTTTTTTTTTTAAAGCAAGCTTTTAATATAATATTTATATAAAACTTATTAATTTAAGCTATATTTTTAAGCATTATATTTGCTATAATAAATTTTTAAGCGCTATTTAAAATATTTAAAATAATTTTTTTATTTTTGTTTTAATTAATTTATTATTATTAATAAAAACTAATAAACTAAATATAAACAGCTTTATAAAGTTAATAAAATAAAAAGTACTATAATTGTTTAATATAATATTTTTAAATAAAAAATAAAGCTTTAACTTTATTATTATATAAATATTAAAAATATTAGTATTATAATTTAATATAAATATATAATTAATTATTATAAAAATAATATTAAAATTAAGCTATTTATTTTAATTACTTTTATTTTTATTTTAATGCTTATTTTTAAAAAAAGCAAATATTTACTATTTATTTTTGTTAACTTTAGTATATATATTTTTATAATATATAAAGTTTTATTTTTATTTAATATTTTTTGCTTATTTTTTAATTATTTTTATAAAATATATTATAAAATTTATAATAGCTTTTTATATATGCTTATATTTTTATAAAGCTTAATAATATTTTTGCAAATTTTAAATATAAAAATAATAGTACTTTTTTTTTTTTATTTAGTTTAAAACTGTTTTTTTAATTAGCTTTATTTTTTTTAGCTATTATTAGCTTTTTAAAATAGCTTTAATAATTTTTTTTAAATATTATAAAAATTTTTAAGCTTTTAAGTTTTATATTTATAAAATTATATTTTATAAAGCTGCTAAAAATTATTATATATTGCTTTAATATAAAATATAAAAGCTTAAATTATTTTTATTTAATAATTTTAATAAGTTATTAAATAGTTTATTTTAAAGTTATATATTTACTAATTGCTTTAAAAAAAATTTTTATTACTAATAATTTTATAATTTTAAAAATTTATTATATTTTTGCTTTAAAATAAACTTTTTTAAAATTTAATATTTACTTATTAAGTTTAACTTTTAGCTAACCTATTTATTTAAATATATAAATATATTTTTTATAAGCTAAAATAAGCTAAGCAGCTTTAGTTAGCATAAACTTAACTTTAAGTTTTTTAATAAAGTTTTATATACTAGTTTTGCTTTAAAAAAGTAGTTTAGCTAATATTAAAATAAAAATTGTTTTATTTATTATTTTTTAAATTTAAATATAAATTATTATATAGCAATTTATTTTGCTTGCTTATATACTTAGTATAAAAAAAAAAATTTTTAGCTTTAAATATATTATAATTTTTTATTAATAAAATCTGCTAAAATTGTTTAAATAGTACTATTATTACTATTTTTAGTAGTTTTGCTAGCTTTATTTAAAAAAAAAAAAAGCATTAAAAGCTGCTTTTTTAAAATTATACTTTTTATAAAATTTTTTATAAATTTTTTTAATATTTTTATTAGTTATACTAAAATTAAAATTATTAATATTTAAGTTAATTTTATTTTAAATATTATTAATAATTATATAATATTATAGTTAAATAAACTAGCTAATTTAGTTTATATTGCTATAAAACATAATATTAAGTTTTAAAAGTATTAAAAAAAATATAATAATTTAAATAATATAATATAAGCTGCTTACTTAGCAAAATAGTTTTAAAATATAAATTAATAACAAAAAAAAAATTTATTAAAATATAAATAAAATAATTATACTAAGCTTTTAATATACTAGTTTTTAGCAAACTAGGTTTATAACTTTTATAAAAAGTATTATTTATTAAAAAATAATAAAAATAAACTAGGTATATTTTTTAGATGCAATTATATAAAGTAGATTTAGATGTGCTTTAGAAAAAGTTGTACTTTATATAATAGTGCGTGACATGCTCCTTATATACGGGGAGCCAGGGGAACGTAGTTCCCCCGCTCCCTGTAGACCCACATAATCGTGACAGCCAGCACATTCGTTTCCGCTGCCGTGATATTATAACAGGAAATCCCGGCAAGGGGAGGAAAAACATATCATTGAGATGCAGCCGAGAAACAAGAAAGAATTTTATATGGCCAGATATCCCCTCCCTGCCAACATTTCCGAACTTCATCACATCTTAGAAAGGAAACTTCTCACTATCCTGCAGTCTTTCTTCCACAAAATGAATCTGAGACGACATATAAACTCGTTCTCGAATTACTAAGTTAATTACTTGACAGTCGGGAAACGAGGATGATATTCTAGGACTTGCACATCTCGGTTTGGAAGCAGCCGAGATTCATATACCAGCGCTACACTTCTAAAGCATTCATATTCCTAGTTCTCTCCTCTCTTCCGAGTCACCAGCATCTGTACTTGGTGGATATGATCATTACCAAGGCAATATTTAAGTAATATTTCATTCCAAACGTCAATTGTCCTCTCGTATAGTTGGCCACCAGGACCGTGTTGGTTTCGCCGGGCATTGTCTCAACATCTTGCTCTGATTGGTTGTGTCAATTCAAGGCGAAATCGATTGCCTGGTTATTAATACACATTAAGCTTTTCCCAGCTGATACACAAATACATAAATAGGTATGGTTCATGAAATACGGGTGTAATAATATCCACGAATAGGGTTCTCTACATCATGAATATTATACTGAGGTCTTGGGAACGATTTGCCACTCACCGCAACCCAAGAATAGTTGCTTCAGGCTAATCTGAATTACACGTGGGAACTGCGACATGGAATCGCCTCTAGAATACCACATGGGGTTGATAGCTCCGGTGCTATACGCCGGGCTTCTAGGATACAACTCTTAGAATACACGGACTGAAGGATAGAGCTGTGAGGGGATAACATTTTAGCCGCTATTTATAGGGCCTCGCTAAAATTGTAGCGGTGGAACCCCCGAATCTATGTTGATAAATAAACCAACATGGTAGGTAGACACAACCGACTAACATCCTATAATGGAAAAGGGGCTCTTGCTCTACAAACGCGGACATGGCATATAGAAGATATCCCGTCGCCGCTGCCGCGGCAGCTGTTGTGTTACTAGCTGGGAGCGTGTGGGCGCGAGATTTCCCAAACTGCCAATCTGGTCCAGTGGGTTTTCAGACACAATATTGAGCGTGAAAGAAAGGTTTCCTGACTACCGGTTAACAAGCTCGCATCGAATCAAGTATGCAACACGACACTTGATCCATGGTCGCGAGCAGCAGCGGTAAGTGGCACGACCACGCAAGAAAAAAAGGACACGTTGCGAAGATAATCCGCTAAAACATCGTCACAATCCTCTAGCTCGTCGCTGCACTCACCTCAAGCGAGAAGATGTCCAACAGCTGGGACAATTCCCCCGGTGTCTCGCGGATTGGACTCCCGGGCTACGAGTGGTGGCAGGAAGCACTGCACGGTGTGGCGCGGTCCCGCGGCGTGCAGTTCGCGAACTCGGGCGACTTCAGCTACGCGACCTCGTTCCCGCAGCCCATCACCATGGGCGCCGCCTTCGACATGCCTCTCATCTCCTCCGTCGCGACCGTGACATCGACCGAGGCGCGCGCGTTCAGCAACGCGGGCCGCTGCGGCTTGAACTTCTGGACGCCGAACATCAACCCCTTCCGGGACCCGCGCTGGGGTCGGGGACAGGAAGTGCCGTCCGAGGACCCGTACCACCTGTCGCAGTACGTGCAGCAGCTGATCCCGGGGCTGCAGGGGGGCGGACCCGCGAAGGGGGAGCCGTATTACAAGCTGGTGGCGACGTGCAAGCACTACGCGGGCTACGACATGGAGAACTGGAAGGGCAACAAGCGGTACGGGTTCGACGCCAAGATCTCGATGCAGGATCTGCAAGACTACTACCTGCAGCCGTTCCGGGCGTGCGTCCGCGACGCCGACGCCCAGTCCGTCATGTGTAGCTACAACGCCGTTAACGGCGTCCCCACCTGCGCCGACCCCTGGCTCCTCCAGAACGTCCTGCGCGAGCACTACGGCTTCTCCGGCGACAGGTGGGTCACGGCCGACTGCGACGCGCTCCAGAACGTCTGGACAGACCACCACTACGGCGGATCAGCCGCGGCGGCTGCTGCTGCCTCGCTGAATGCCGGCACGGATCTCGACTGCGGACAGTTTTGGCCACAGAATCTGCCTTCGGCGTATAACTCGCGGCTTTTCAACGATACGGTCCTCGATCGCTCGCTTATCAGACGTTACGCATCCATGGTGCGGTTGGGTTGGTTCGACCCGCCTGCCAAGCAGCCGTACCGCCAGCTCGGCTGGGCCGACGTGGCCAAGCCGGACGCGAAAGCACTGGCCCTGCGCGCGGCGCAGGAAGGTCTCGTCCTTCTCAAGAACGAAGGCGCGGGCAAATTACCGCTGTCTAAGACGAGCGTTAAGCGCGTAGCGGTGGTAGGGCCGCTCGCAACAGCGACGACGCAGATGCAGGGGAACTACTACGGCACCGCGCAGAGCATCTCTACGGTCTTGAACGCGCTAAAGGCAGCGGGGTTCGAAGTGACGAACGCGCAGGGCTGCGCCCTGACGGGGACATCGACGTCCGGGTTCAGCGCGGCCGTCAACCTTGCAAAGAGCGCTGACGCGACGGTATTCGTCGGCGGCATGGACACAAGTATCGAGGCCGAGGACAGGGACCGCGAGCAGATCACCTGGCCCGGCGCACAGCTCTCGCTGATTCAGCAGCTTGCTGCTGCGACCGGTGCTGGTAATAAGCCTTTTGTCGTGGTCCAGATGGGCACTATGGTCGATAGCTCGGCGCTAGTCGCAGAGAAGAATGTCAATACCCTGATATGGGCCGGGTACCCGGGCCAGGACGGCGGTGCGGCAATCGCGAGTATCTTGACTGGTGATAAGGCGCCGGCTGGCAGATTGCCGGTCACGCAGTACCCTGGGGATTATGTGAATCAGGTCCAGATGACGAATATGAATCTGCAGCCAGGAAGTGGCAACCCAGGGTAAGTTCCTTGCCCCTCAGTAATAATAAACGAGGTAAGTTACTTTGACGAAAAGCTGTTGACTAAGTTGCTGCGAATTATCAGACGCACCTACAAGTGGTACTCAAAGACGCCCATCTTCCCCTTCGGCCACGGCTTGCACTACACAACCTTCAACGTCTCTCTTCCAGCAGATTTACCCACTACATTCGCAACAGCAGACCTAATTCGGAATAACGGCAGCACGGTAGCAAAATCACCCGATTTATACCCGCTTGCATCAGTCCCAGTATCGGTGACGAACACGGGGAACGTCACCTCTGACTACGTGGTGCTCGCGTTCCTGAAGGGCGAGTACGGGCCCAGCCCCTATCCAAACAAGAGCCTGGTGGCATTCACCAGACTCCACGACATCAAACCCGGGGAGACAGCCACCGGCACCATAGATATCAAGATTGGAAGCGTCGCGAGGAGTGATGCGAGCGGTGCCCTCACGCTCTGGCCGGCTAAGTATAAGCTCGTTTTGGACATCGATGATCGCGCATCCTGGGGTTTTGAGATCACGGGTACGGCATCGGTGTTAGATGCCCTGCCGCCGAAGAAGTAAGCAGGCACCTATTCATATAAATAAAGCTGAAGGTAGTGCCTCTTCAGGGGCTTGCCGATTGTCAATAAATAAGCCAAGTTTAGATATCTTACACGAATTATTCTAAGCGAGTAAGGTAATTGTATCTGGGCTAAGATGCAGTATTATTACCAGTGATTTAATTGAATTTGAAATATGCCGGAATTGCGTGTTCCTTATTGTTTATTCTTGCCATAACCAGCATTCTTAACAGGGCAGAGACGGTATCCCTTCTGCTCCCACCTATCGTTGCCAACACACGGATGGCACCATAGGACGTCGTTAGGGTCGACTGTTCGCTTGATCTTTAGCAGGCGCTCGTAGTTGTCCCCCCAGTATGTCTTTTGCCAGTCTCTCTCGCCAGGATAGTTCTGCAAATCGTCAGGTTTTCAGCTCTAGACGTTATCTATAAATTCAGAAAAAAGAAAACAAAAGCTCATACCTCGTTAACGTAAGCTCCCATGTCAGGCGCGATCTCCCGCAGGGGTTCAGTACGTTTATCTACTTTGTCTAGAGCTTCTTGCTTTGCAGTGGCGTTCAGAGGGGCGAAGGACACTCCGTTGACTAATAGGTGGGCAGGGAGACACGTTAGCATGCAGTTGAAAGTTGCATTGGTATTCAAAAACTGTGTAGGTGATGACTCACCGACATGAGCTAGTGCCTTTCTCCAAGCTGGTGACACAGCCGTGCTTCCACCTCTAGGCTTTGCATTTTGCACACCCTTGCCGGCGACGAGGTACGGGGATCCACCCGAGTTCTTGAAGACTTGGCCAAGGTACGTGCTGTTGTAGGAGGTAAACGCCTTCTCGTCCAGGAGCCGGGATCCAGTGTACTGGTCGTAGCCGGCCGCAGTCAAGTCGTCGTATTTCTTGAACCAGGCTGAGAATGAGGCATACGGCTCCACGTTCACGTAAGCGTACGCAGTAGGCCACCTAGCCTGGACCTCTTTGAAAATGGGCTGCCAGATCTTGGCCATGTCCGCCGGGTTCTGCGTATCTATGATCATAAACTCGCCGACGATACCGGCGACATCGAAGGTGCTGTTGTCACCGGCGGGCGCAGTGAAGTTCTCGGTGATGAACGTGTAGCCCGTCACGCCCTTTTCAGTGAGATAAGGCACTTGCGAGAGCACGTAGCCGATCATGTCCCAGAGCCAAGGAGCCTTGAGGTCGACAGTGAATACTCCGGCCTCGCCTCCGACGATCTTAGGCGTGGGGTGCGTGGCTAGTGTGACGGATGTCATGACACCAAAGGTAGAGCCACCGCCCTAGAATGCTGTTAGCTCCGATACCATTAGGATGCGGCCGACGAATTCCAAGCCCTGATAGAAGAAGCTTGATGGGAGGATCAGACCTACACCGCGCATTGCCCAGAAAAGATCTTGGTTCTGGCATTCATTGGCCGTGAGGATCTCGCCCTTTGGCGTGACAACCTCCAATTCCAAAACAAAGTCTGCTCCCATTCCGTAGTGCGGCGCCAGAATAGAATGGCCGCCGCCGGTCAGATAACCGCCAACGCTAACGGTCCTCGAGTTTCCTCCTACTATGGTGCGGTTGATCTTGCCCAGGTCGTCGTAGATGGGACCGAGCTGCGAGCCACCGCCCACAGTGATCGCGGGCGTCTCGATCGTGAAGTCGCACCCTGTCGGCCGGAAGGAGTCGTGGAGCTCGTGGCTCTGCATGTGGTGAACCCAGATGGACAGGGCCCCCGGCGCCTGCGAGCGGCCTTGGTAGTCGTGCCCGGAGCTCTTGACAACGACCCGGACGTTATGTTTACGGGCTGTTTCAACGAAAGTAAGTAATGGTTTTCTCCTACCTAGCTCCGGTGATTGCTGTTCTCTCTTGTCTCAGAGCCGTCAGCTGGGCTACTTACCAAAATCTAGACCCAGCTTGACGTCCCGCGCTGTGGTCGCATTCACGACATAGGCAGGGTATCCAGCAGGACTGCACGGAGTATTTGGGTCAACCAGACAGGTGTCATTATTGAATTGCTGCCACATGTTTGAAACGGGATCGTTTTGGTGGAAGACGTAGGTTCTCCATGCTGCTGTGACGGAGACACACTTGTCGGGGCTGCACAAAAGCATTTGACATCTCGAGTCAGTGATAGCTTGTCCAGAGGAAAGAAAGAAGGGGGAGGGTGACTCGGAGGGGTTTACGCACTCGAAGGTGGGCTGTCCGGGATGGCAGACAGCTCCCGGAGGAGCACCTGGTTGGATAAGTTTTCCCCCAAGAGACTGATTGAATTTGGCCCAAGTTTCTTCAGATGGCCACTATCGTTGATCGAAAAGTTAGTCTTCTGGTCTTGAAGTTCGCTCTGGTTTGACCGACGACTCTCTCCATCTTAGTCCTTAGCTCCCCCCCACCCCAGCCAATCCTCTAGGTTAGACACCCTCATTGATCATGTAAGAAATAAATTGAAGACTTACGGCGGGGGTCCCAGGGAAGGCTTTGCACGCTGCTGTTCCATCGTCGTCGCGTGCCCTTGGCTTGGCCGTGGAGGCATCGCCAAGGCCGAAGAGGGAGGCACAAGCGGCTAAATAAGTAAAACCTTTCATCGTGTCAGTCGAGTAATTGATAGCTTCTGATGAACGACTTGCTCACCGAGGTTCTTCAACTGTTTGCGACGGGGTAGCCCTGCATTCATATAGTAGTTGAGAAGAGAGGCTTCTGGCTGAAATTAAGATAACAAGCAGCGACGATCCTCAATTACGTGGATAGGCGTGTTAGGCATTACAGCCTCCTCCTATTACTTTACAATTGCCCTTTCCCGGTTCGAGAATGACCGTCGTATTCCTCGGGTCCCTGTAATTGGGCTGATTGCTATGTAATGGCTAGTCTTTAGAGTATAGCATGCCACGTTTAGGGCTTAGACTTAGAGGTGCTCTAGGGCCCTACTTTAGCCTCTGCCTAAAGGTAGGGGTTCAGAGGTGCGGCAACTGAAAGCGGAAACGCATATGCTGTGTACCTCTGTATTTCGTTCAGGCAGACGTATAAATCGTATTCCCCAGCACGTAGCACGTACTTCCGTGATTAATTGCTTTCTCGGTACATACGTACGTCCAATGCGCCTCTCCCTGATATTTTATCTTCTTGCAATCAGTTGTTCTTCTAGGATCTATGCTGTATGTAGGTATTGTCTCCGGGCAACCCGCCATTCGGTATGCCCACCTAGGCATGCATACTTTCTGTGGGTGAGGCAGACTCCGTCGGGTGGAGATGTGGGCTGAGAAACTGGGACCGGCCCGTAAGGTCCCCCGGTCAAACTCACACCTATGGCAGATCACTACACGGGAGCACTGAGAGCACATCGTCCATATTGAACTGTCGATAAGCGAGTCCGAACTCGAGATCCCTGGGTAGGAGCTGCCAGCTCTAGGCATCTATATAACGGTCTAGTTTGCTCACAAAACATTGGTTGAAGAACGGCAATTACTGGCCGTAGGACTTGGCACAGGTCACCAAGATCATAGATGACGACGCTTGACTGCTACGCCTTTCAACCCCGCTATGCAACGCGCTGGTTTTCTGCGCTCAATTTATATTTACTTACGTAAACAAAGGGGGAATCACCAATTAAGTGTGAGATGTTTGGTGGAATTGCAAATGCCAACGCTGTCAATTATTAGCATTATACATTGGTTGATTTGATAACATCAGTCTTCCGATGAGTTCACATACTTACACGTAGTCAACTTTGAGTATGTATTAGTCTGCTGGGATCACGAGGATGTGCCCACAGCATTTCCGGCGAAGTCCTAGACTTTACACGCTAGACAGCAACCTCCACACAGGAAGAAGGTTACTCATTTTACGAGTGTAGATGTTGACCTCAAAGAAGACATCTACATTCCAGAGCTGTAGGTTATCTCACATAAGCCGGGTGTCGATCCATGACAACGTGATGTACTGTCAATAAGGAACGTTGGCCTGGATTCACGATATGAAGGATCAAGGTCCAAACCAATTATGCCGGCATAAATCATCGACTGGATACTAACCCCACGGGTGGGATCTCGACGCCAGGAACCCCTTGCCCCACGGAGCGATAGCTATGAAACGTGGAACAAATGTTGCATCGCTTGTATTTAGGTCTCACGAAATCGAAACGAGCCATGGTAGAATAGGACTCGTCTAATTGTACTATTTTTTACTAATAATGCCTGGCCTATATCGAGGGTCTTGCTAGCTCCTTACCTCTTCGCATCATGGGCCACTAACCGCCAGCCCTCGTCTTCTACGTGGCGTAGGTAAACGAGTTGCTCTCGGTCTGAAGAGCTCATTTGGGTTTCTCTCGATATTCCCTTCGCGTTCAGTTGGAGGCTCGGGCTCAAAGCATGAAGAATAGCCGAGTTGGATACCTTCCACCTATGATCTCTGAGGACGCTGAAGTGTGTGGCAATCATGGTATATGCCAGCAAAACTAGGCAGAGAAAGATAAACACCACGTGCGATGCAATCCATCGCCATCGAACCTGTACCACGATTTCCTGCTCGACCATTGTGCCGTTGGCGAAATCACTGCTACGGCTTCTCATACTGAATACATGAGAACAGAGGTTAGCGATCTAAACACTTGGCGGATTGTTTTCTGTGCTGACTCACCTGTTCGTCATACTGGTCGCCATGTTGTTGATTATAAGCTCTAGGCCAGTTTGGTTTGTGCCCCTGAGCCCGTATTTGAGCGCAAATATCGTGTCTGTGGGATGTGCCTGCCACACATTATACGGGTCAAATAACGCCTGTGCTGCGTCCGTATCGGCATACCAATATTGGTCATAGCCTTGTATCACGTCTCAGCCTAACAGTTGTGTCCACAACAAAAGATTATAGTGATCGGAGCATACCCAAACTAACGCTGCCAGCGAAAATACGGTTGAAGAACCTTGAGATACTGCTGTGAGTGCTGGAGTCGATTTCAGGATCCCAAGGCAGCGTGGAGTTGCCATATACTCTCGTCGAATTGTGACGTCTCGTTGTAGAGACGCCGTTGACAACTTCTGTCGAATACTCTTGGAGACACCACTCCATGACGAACTCGAGGGCTCCATAAGTCATATGGCCGAGTTCAATAACGCCGTCGGGCCGGGTGTGCTGCCCTTCGATGCCCTTAGGATAGATCACGAAGAAATCTGTCAACGGCCGTCTGACGTCTTTGAAAGCTATAGAATAATTAAAATTCAAGTATTGCCAGTCACTCCCGGTCTCAGGTTCAGCATCTTGCTCAAAGAAGGCAGAACTTGCATTGAAGAAAGCCTGTGGTACAAGGTATGAGTTGTTCGTCACAGCGTAGCGCACTTCAAAAGGACGTATTTCATCGCCCGTAGAGATGTTCTGCATGTGGACGTGGGAGCTAACATTGGCGAAAGATGTGCACACTGCGAGGGACGTATAACTCGGGAAAGTGCAGTTGGTACTGGAACATGATGGAGCGAGATCTAGGGTCGTCTTGTTTGTGTTGCTGTACAATTCGGCCAATATGCTTCCCTTGGTCAGCAACGAGATCTGGCTCGACACTCCCCCATCGAGATCTATGAATCCTTGTCAGAAATTTGTCTGACAATGAGTAGTGGACAGTGGAAGTTATATGTATGCACCTGCATTACCGATTATCATTCCTCCTTGGGGACCTATACTAACGGGTTCACTCCAGTCGCGAACAATCGGAATCGTCACGTTCACGGGGCTTCGAACCCCATTCGAGGAATACTGAACCAGCTGCTGGGATAATGGATCGATGGCGATACCATATATCATCAAGAGCGAGCCTAACACGGCGACCGTCCCAACCCTTGTCCTCCACATGAGTTCAAAGCCGCCAGAAATACCGCGGCTCGCCCTATCGAAGACGGACATGTCGTCCAGCGCGCGACGGCCCTTGGAGAACCAAATCCATTTCAACTGCCCCATGCACTGGGCAACGGGGTAGAGAAGGGCCGCCTTCGCCGCTGCCGAGAGGATGGAGGTGACGGTGTTGAGCGTAAGTGCAGATCCGAAGGCCGTGCCGAAGCGCGGAGACGGTTGCCCATCGTAAGTGCGCAGGATAATCACCAGTGCCGCAATGTAAAGAATGCCCATCGAAGTGCTCGCAATCTCATATAGCCAACCATCGCCGACCCAGGCGCCCCAGCAGCTACGTCGTTTCGGCGATTGTAGCGTGTTGATCGAAGGCGGACTGACCGGTCGCCCATCTCCTTGGTCTACTGGAACATAAGATATGCTGCCTGACATGGTTGACAGTGATGATTTCAATTGCGTTCGCGCAATCGCCAAAAACGATCGGTTTTGAAGGCATCTGTAGGCGTTTGGCAACTTTTTCAACTCTCAAGAATCTTAGGATTGCTAGGAGTTTTTGGCCACTAATAGAGAGACCGGGGGGTTCAGGCAGGATTCCTTAGTGCGACAATATAAATCCTGTCCTAGGGGCAAAACTGTACATACTGTATGGGAGGATCTTTTGGCAAGATGAGTTAGGCAAACGGATGAGGTCCGCCGTGGGCACCCATACAAGCCCCAGAAGTCAAACCACTTACGCATATATAGTATATCTAGGCTACTATGTAGATACGGGATATGGCGAGTGCTGCGTTTCCAACAACGTGGGACAACGATTTGCTCTGCAAAAACAAGCTTCGCCAGTCTCCACGTTGCCTTGGGATCCTGACATGAATTCCAACCGATGATGGTGGAGGTCAGATGGTTCTAACTCCGGATATCTCCATCACGCAGATTAATCGGTTCTGGATGACAATTTTCTGTTCAGAGACCATAAGTAGAACACGCTGCCAATACCTAGGTATACCAGTTAGACAACCAGTAGAAGATTTAATAAAAATACAGTAATGTTGTCGTGCAGAATGAGTTTCAAAAATGGGGAGTGCCATTGTCCACACATGAGGTTCTGGCCGAAATGAGGTGCGGGTTGAGATAGCCATAAGCCATCTGGCAAGGGTGGTAGGGCTGATCCGAGTCTTCAAACTGGTGAGGATTTCCAGGACTGCTGCTGTACTACGTAGTAGATGTATGCAAGAACAAAATATCAAACTGCCAAGCTGGCCCCAACCTGTGCCAACCGTGATCAGATCCACATGTTAGATAAGCAACAGAACTCTTGCGAACGACGCCACCGGGCAGGACGTTGACAGAGACCCTACCGTTATCAGCGAATGTGCTATGAAGTAAACGCATGATGATGTACATACCTATCGCTACAGCTTGGGGGATACAGATGTACTGCAGGTACTATTGTGAGAATTACCTCAAGGGAGCTGGGTGCAATTTTGATAAGCTGATCCGTGGAAGCAGGGCAGTAAATAGTAAAAAATAGAAGGCACTTTCACGACCTGTGACTTTTAGCTTAGCACATGATCAGTCGCTATCATCAGACAAAATAATGGATATATGTTCTGTTGCTTTCGTATTCCCTTATCTACCGGTATGTAGCCGACACTTAACCGCGGTTTTGCTGGCTGTTGGTCATTCAAGGTGTGCAAACGGGGTAAGCATCAGACTTGATCAAGACAGAGTGCATTATTTAAGCCGGTAAATTGGAGTCGGCTTCGCAGAGGCATAGCCGCATAACTCAGTGTCGAGCATATAAATTGACATGGCATGATGATTGAGTTACAATCGGAGCAACTACAAAATTGAAGTAAAAAAATTAAACCGACACGACGGGATTGCGCATTACTTACTAAGGTTTGTAAGCTGAAATAAGCTTCAAAAGGTTAAATGTGCTACTGGGTCTGCCGTCTCGCAGATTTACTCCCCCTCTCTCGGCTGCCCCTGTTCGTTGCAATTGCTGACAGCCAACCCAACACAGGTACGCCTGTATTCTGTACTAGCAGTGGCGTGCCGAAGATGAGCGAATTAAGGCATGTATTCTGTATCCTTTTGTTCCCAAAGACGACGGTGCCCACGATGGTTTTCTTTTGAGACACTCAAAAGTATCATCTCGCACCTGTCAGTCAATTACATATTTTCGACTGGTTTGATCGGCATTCTCTTTCAGTTTGTTCTGGAAGGAGCGTGCTATTTTAATAACTGCTAGTCACGATCGCAGTTGTCTAACGGAGTTGTTTTCAGCACACTGTTTCAGCTGCGACGGCTGATAGATCGCAGCTAGCTCGAGAAAATCTAACGAATGTGTCACAATAAGCCATATAAACAGAAAAAACATGTATTCAAGGAAGATGATTAGTTTTAGACCTGACACCCAGAAGCATGTCAGCAGAAAACCAGAGGGGATTACCTGGTAGAAAATCGCTAGTTCTGACACACACCACCAATCCGGCGCGGCAAGCTGAACCGATGTTTGGCTGTGACAAGAACTTGCTGCTTACGAAAGTACTGTATGATAATACCGAATCATATGGCTTGGGATTTTCAAGATCGGTGGTTGCCCATCCCATACCTCCTGGGCAAGGGTTTGGAGGAAAAACAAGGGGCGAGAGCCATGTTCGTCTGTTTTCCTTGAAACCCTTGTAATACTCGGTCATTTCTGATGTCCCCAAAGGTCTTTCTCTCTCTGTTTGTATATGCTAGGTAGGTGGTAATATCACCGAACGTTTGAATCTCCGTGCCGTGTCGCAATCTTTACGACGCCACCGCAACCTTGGTTAGGTAATTGTCTCTAACCCAAGGTAGTATTTAGTCTCACACCGTAAGAGGAGTGCCACCCAAACGCCCATGGCTTGGCTAAGGACGGTAGGTACCTACTTACCTACCCCATGGCCAGCACAACCAGTGATACCTACCTGTAGGATGTATGTACAGGGAAGTTATACTATTTGTAGTGCGTGTGGCATAAAACCTGTAGGGCACGTATCAAAGGGATGCCATCGGCCGCCGGCGAACGACAATGTTCCTCCGCAGCGCCACATTCACCTCCAATGTCACCGTAGGTTGTGCTGCAGAGTTCTTTGCATTTCACTCTTCAACCCCCATGTGTTAGACGAGACGACAATTCAATTGACCTGTCTCATGGGAATGAAGATATACACCGGCCATTAGCCTGGCGCAATTTCGTCGTGCCTTTTCTCGCTGTTGCCCTGATTCTTAAAGACACACCAACGAGTCGCCATTTTCCCGCAGAATACGATACAATAGGATAGTTATAGGTGAATATTCTCGAGAATGGCCGACCCGGCGCCGGCATTCCATGCTCTCCCACCCGAACAACAACAGCAGATACTCAGCGGGCCTGGCCTCGATCCTCCAAACAACATTATACCCAACTTTGCTCACCCGCCGAATAGGGACTCGATAGCTCATGGACAATTTGCTACATCCGTTATTCTGACTTCGATCTTCATTGTTTTCGCTGTCTATATCAAAGTGGTACAGTTCAAGAGGATATATCTGGAAGATGGTATGCGCCCAGAATCCCCCTTCCTTTAGCATCCAAGCTGATTGCGTTTTCTAGTTTGCGCGATCATTGCAGTCGTAAGTCCTTTAAGAGCTTTCTCTTCAGCGAAAGGGCCCCTTTTGCCACGCTAACATTTTCGATCATTTTAGGGGGGCTGGATTACCCTGATGGTCTACGTCTATCGTGTCCTGTTAGAGTATGGTTTCTTTCTCCATCAATGGGACATAATCCTCAGAGACGTGCCCGGATTCTTCTTCGTAAGACTATCACTGCCTTGTTATCCAGTTTAATGAGTGCTAAAGACGTTGCGCAGCTGATATATGTGGCGACGATTGCATACTTTATCGTCATGGCGACGATTAAACCGGCGATTCTCTTGCAATGGGTCCGTCTTTTCGTCCCCCTTGGCAACCGCACGACCCTCTTCTGGACCTGTCACATTACAGCATGGACGAACTTCGTCGCCTCTGTTACGCAGTTGTTTCTTGTCGCTTTCGCCTGCACGCCGCGAGAGAAGTATTGGAATCCGTTGGTCGAGGGGACATGTCTCGACGCGAACGCCACCGCTTTCGCCGCGCCCATCATCAATCTAGCTTTCGATATCATCATCTTGATCCTCCCGCAGAAAGTCATCTGGAATCTGCACTTACCCCTGAAGAAGAAGCTTGGTATCGCGACGCTTTTTGCTTTAGGATTGCTGTAAGTTCATACCCATAATTTAATTAAGACCACAAACCCGGTATTCTATCATAACTGACAACTTTCTCTCCACCAACAGAGCCTGCGTGTCAGCCGCTTTACGAATAGCCTACTCCTTCACATTCTACAAGGATCCAGACAGAACATACAACAACGCACCTGTGGCCTTATTATGCGTCGCCGAGGCCACCGTCGGCATCCTCGTGTACTGCGTGCCGGCCGCGCCGAAAGCTCTTGCGGGACTAAAGCGCGGCGCGCAGGCGTCCACGGCGCTGCTCTCGGGCCAGTCGAAGAACAGTACCAGTGGCAGCGGCTCCTGGAGCGCGAGGAAGGCGGCGCCGAACCTGCGCGGAGATGGCGGGTACAAAGAGATCGACGAGTTACCGCTGGCCACGCTCGCCTCCACGAGCGCAACAGCGTCCGGGCTTACGGGACATTACGCTAATCATGGGCCGCTGTATGATCACAATGGCATCATGCGCACAACGACTACTACTGTGAGCTATAAGGATGATGTAAAAGTGAATAGGCCGTTGCCTCCGATGTGAGCGCCGCCTTTTTACTGATAATTATGTATGTACACGGACCTGGTGTGCTTGTAAAAATACGTAGGTAGTTACATGTTATTAGGGACCTTTTATTCTATAAAATTAATACTCAGCATCTGGCTACAGCTGTCCCTCACAATAATGAGACATAATGCTTTCAGAAACACTATCACTTAAATAGTATGTAGGTGTGAAGCAGTGATTACTTTGACTCGCTATACGATCATGAAGTTATTACACAAAACTAATCGAACCCCTTCGCTGTATTGCTGCCGAAAGGGGATGTCCACCCATCAAAACAGTAATAACGGTCTTGCCGAATCCTTTGATCTGGCTATCCTTGCAATTGCCGAGGGGTAGGAGGTGAAGCTCGATCTAGACAGACGCACAGTGGCCTGATGGAGATTTAGTTGCGCTGACCGAGAGACATGCGTGTCTAACCTAATCGACTACGCCGCAAACTTGCCTCAATGCCAAATATCCTACTTGTTTCCCCCTCCTTTCACTTTCGATTCTTCAACAACACCTCGCTACCCAAGCGACCTGATACGGATTTGCTTCTGTGTTACTGCAATGTAACGCTGCTTTGTCAAGCCACAGGCAATAGAATCCTCCAACTGCCTTATAGTGCAATGAATGCTACTCAGTACTGAACGTATGACGGTGTTCGTGAGGTAGAAGAAGTGGTAACAGTTACCCCATCCCTTTAGTTCACTACCGTAGGAGGGAAGGCCGAATACAACTCACACGTCGATGCGGGTTCATATCTTGGAGGCCGTGAATTAGTGCCGGTAGCATATGCAGCACTAGATGCTCTACGTTTCGTACTTACAGGCGACCCAGAGTTTTTACCAAACCTAGGACTAAGGGGAGGGGGAGGGAGGGGCAGGGGTCAGGGTGAGTGGAAGGGAAAGGAAAAAGAAAACGAAAAAGAAAAAGAAAAGGGGGACTAGCATGGACATGGACATGGACATGGGCGAGGGGAGGGATGTCCTCGGAATTATTCAAGTCCTCACGTAAGATCCTTTAGACTACGGTATCTATCTCACGTTATTACTTTACCCAGTAAGCCGGTAAGAGAAAGGCATGGAGCGATCAGGAAATCGGTTGAATTGATTATCATCCCAAAACGCTATAACGACATAACAAATCTGACCCCCTACAGACATATCCTTGGCAAGATAGCTCCATGCAAGGTCCTTTGGTCGGCATACACTATGGGCCATGGCGCCTATCAAAGACTGCTTGGGTAAACCTACCGTAACCTTCCTGTGGAACATCGAGATCGCCGTGGACGGTGGGATGTGAGATGGTCGGATTAAAACCCCCGTGACTCGGGGCTTGCTGCAAACTATGATCGAATGATAGATGGGAAAGTAGATGTTGAGGTCCTAAGGCAAATGCTAGATAATTATCTTATGAGTGACTACGTACTATACTAATACCTACCCCAGATCATCTGCAAGTGATTTAGGCGGGCCGCCTATTAGCTTTTGCTTACTTCTCTCCCGCTTGGCCAGTATGGGATCGAGTTCAGACTACTAGGATAGGCGAAACTCAGTAAATAAAAGGAACTCAACATGTCTTATTTCCAGTCAATCACCGCATTTCTGGTAACAGGCTTCTTGGGTTTTATTCTATTCATAAATCTCGCGATACCTCGACGCTTACCCGGAGTACCTTACAAGAAAGGGTTCAAGCGATGGCTGCTGGGGGACATACCATCATGGGTAGCTCATGTGTGGGAGAAGGGGGAGATGTACACATGGATCGTTCGTCAACTTGTCGAATTGGACTCGCCCATCATTCAGGTCTCCGTTAGACCCTTTTCGAAACCGTGGATAGTCATATCAGATTATAGGGAGATGCAGGACATTCTCACAAGAAGAGCAAAAACCTTTGATCGTGCCGAGTTCATGCAGAAAGTGTTCAAAACGGTCATTCCACAAGGGATGATTACCTTCACATCAGACGACCCCAGGTTTCATGTTAACAAACAGCTTGTGCGTGGGTTTATGGCCCCCACGATATTGAATGAGGCAAGATACCAAAATTCGTTGAGCAGATAGCACAGATGAGACAGAGTATCGTTTACTAACTTCAATCTAAGGTAATTGGGCAAAAACTGCTTGAGAGCACTACTGACCTTTTGGACCTCTGGAAAATCAAGGCCAAGCTTGCCCAGGGCCATCCTTTCGACATCAGGGAAGAGATGCTGAGCTCAGCTCTAGATGCACTATTTGCCACCATTTTTGACCTCGACGAGGCCCATAGCTCAGTGCAAGCCATGATTCGCCCCACGTCACAGCTCGGTTCGTTGCCTGTACCGGATGACATAGACGAGCCGGTTACTTTCCCGCTAAGTCCAGTTCCAGAGGTGGCAAGTGCTGTGGTGACGCTCACCAACAGCCTGGCAATCTCATTCCAGTCGCCTCTGGGGGCTTGGCATCATTGGCTGTTCAGCAATTCCCCCGAGATGCGCAAAGCGTACGCTGTCAAGGAGAACATGATTACCGAGCAGATCGATAAAGCTAAGGAGAGACTATTTGACGGGCCCGAGGGAACACAGGCGGCCACAACGTGTTTGCTGGACGATATTCTTCAGCACGAAGCATTAGCGGCCGCCAAGGAGGGACGCGAGCCAGACCTTAAAAGTCGCACTGTCTATGATGAGGTAAGGATGCACGTGTCCAAACCAGGTCTTACCCATTGCCACTCCAACGGTGTTTCATCAGCCCAGTCGGGTATCTAAATATGGAATTACGGACGTTGTTAGAATCTGACGTGGTCGCACAGCTATTTGAAATGGTGATTGCGGGCTACGACACCACCTCGGCAACGGCCATGTGGGCGTTCAAGCACCTGTCGAATCATCCAGACGTCCAGAAGCGTCTGCGGGCAGAGCTGCAAAACGCCATGCCCCAGGCAAAGGGCAGGTATCCAACAACGCAGGAGATCGTAGCCCTGCGCGTGCCTTACCTAGAGGCCGTCATACAGGAGACCTTCCGCGTCTCGATGGGCGCGTCGGCGCACGCGCGCACAGCCACCGAGGACACGGTCCTACTAGGCCACGTGGTGCCCAAGGGCACCAACGTCTTCATGATGATGAACGGGCCCAGCTTCAAGTCGGAGCCGTTCGCTATCCGCGACGAGCTGAGGAGCAAGACGTCGCGCGAGTCCAAGGACGAGACGAAGGGCTGGGACTTCTCAACGCTGGGTGAGTACAGGCCGGAACGGTGGCTGGTAAAGGACGAGAAGGGCCACGTGGTGTACGACCCCTCAGCGGCGCCCCAGATGCTCTTCTCCCTGGGGCCGAGAGCGTGCTTCGGCAAGAAGATGGCGTTCCTTAGCTTGAAGATCACACTGGTTTGTATGGTGTGGACGTTCGAGATGCTGGAGGTGCCCCAGAACTTGAATTCATTCCTAGGTACGGAAGTCCTTTCGCGAACGCCTATTCAGCGCTACCTGAGGCTGTCCGAATACGTTCATTGAAGGCGCATATGCAGGGTTTCTACTGGGTATGGGAATCTCAACCATGGGTATCTAGGTAGCGTATCTCTTTACCAACTAGTTTTTTGCAGGTATTATGGAATCCATGGAGGCCAGTACGTTAATCCTTACTACGGCGCTGATGATCTTACGTTACGTTTCGAGAGTCTTGTTTTGGTAGGTAGGTAACTTGGCCCGAATCTTGGAGGGAGACTAGAACAAATCTGCTCACAGTGTAGGATTCACGACAAAATTATGCAATGCTGTGGTTTAGCCAATGAATGTCTATGTGGCTTGGTGGCGTCCTATCATCACTCCTGAACCTGGCGTATCATTGGAGAACAACACGCACCACATGTATGTTGTGCAACTCCAGCGATTCATCGGCGGCCGGACGGACTTACGTTAAATGCGCAGTACTGTGTCAGGTGCAGGTAAGGCAAAAGAAATCTAGGACTTCGACGAATGTAAGCTTCTGTGATGATACGGCAGTACAGGCTAGCAGGATAGCAGATGTTAGCGCGTGAATTACCTATGTCAAGTATTTTTGCACAAAATTTGTATGAAGAGATACTTAGATTTTAGTGGCAATTATAAGATTAGTAGGTAGAGGGATGCTACATCTTGGTAGCAAAAAAGAACTACTATGTAATATAACATAATCTCTAAAATAAGTAGATCTACCCACATGCAAGTTTTGGTGCAGAGAAACTTAAATGATTCACGCGCTAACATTTACCATCCTGCCAGCCTGTACGCAATGCCCTTAGGTAGTAGATAGATAGATGCCTTACCTCCATGATAAAAGCTATCGACGTCAGCGGTTTGTCAATTTCCGAGATGCCCTCATTTACTTCTCTCATCGCTTGTCAATACTATCTATCAACTTCTGTGTACTGTATAGCCTAGGATCTCGCAGCACAGGTACTATCTACCCCGACGTAGCATTTAATGCAACATATGTTAACAAAAAGCATCCGGGCAATGCCGGGATATATCGATTTGTGGTGCTTCAGGTTGAGGTAATCCCTAATCCCTCGTTCCCCCCGCCCTTGCCTTGGCCTAATATGACATGGTCGCTTTTCTATTTGAGGGTGCATGGCGTTCAGAGGAGCAAGGGAGCCACGAGGTGCCACGATGACCGGCTTGAAAATATTATACCCAGACCCCCGTAATCCGCGTGTCGAACATCCTTGGCATGCTTGATGGATGGTATGAAATGGTCTGGAATTTTTTCGAGAAACTTGAAGGACCTTTTTGTTGCTACTCTGCTATAGACCTGCATAATTCTTGTCAAACAGTCGGGATAACTGGGAGTCGGTGTTACCAGCGCTGCCTTACCTAGAGTCGTATCTGAAAAGCAAAAGGCAACCGTGTCTATTTGATGTTCCAGTAGGCAAAACATAATAGATAGTCCTGAGCAGCGCGGATCTGGGGCACATACCTCAAAGAATGGCGAGCCATGAACAATAACATGTTTCGATACAAAACCTTGTCGTTGGAGAAACTAGACATGGTCTCCGAACTACAGGTCAAATTTGAAGTTGTTGTCTGGTAAAGATCAAGTATCGTTTACTACTCGAGAGAAAATAATTGTTAGTTTATCCCTTACACTAACCAAATAAAGAAGTAGACCCGCCTGGTGACAGAGCGTCACTACGAATGGGAGCCAAGACTGCAAATGCACCACTCCGCATACAGCAATCTATCGAAGCTTGTGTAGCAGTATTACTCTGTACGGATAGCCGGAATGATTGGTGCGGAGTTAGGCTGGTACAAACGGGCTACTTCCGTTGCCTGCTTTCCCTTCGGCCAGCAACAAACCTCCCGTATTAAAAGGAACGAGCGCATCCTTCCGCTTAATTAGACTCTGCCACATTTCTGGGGAGGCCTGACGATATCCGAAAGCTGAAAGAAGCAACTCAGGGATCTCTTTCTACTAGTGGTAATTCCAAAGATTACTCTTTTGTTCAAAGCCCGTCGACAGCTAATCGGAACTTCGGACGTTTTTGGGGACCTTGGGCTCCTCATTCCATTTATACATAGATAACGAGCCGGAACGAAGGAGGTTGTGAGGATGAACTACTGAAATCTTGAGGCATCTCAATTTCTGGGTAAATTTTACATTCACCTTCTTTGTCCTCTGTTTCTGGCTTATCCTTTCGGGCACTGTTCTGGGTTCTATCTGAATCATCGGCTCATGCAAAATGTGGCGAATTATCAGTTATTTCGCACTTCTTCCGTGCCTCGCTACAATGGCTGCGCAAGCCGATTCCACGGTGAGCGCCGATAGCATCGGCCAGCAGAAATGGCCTGCCGGGGTCACGCTTAACCGCCCCGGCACCGCATCGTTTACGAACGCGACGATGCGATGGTCTATCTACGACGCGCCGACGTATTCGTCCTCTCTATCGCCCACGACTGAAAAGGAAATCGCAGATATTGTGGGTACACCTGGCACCGTTTTGTGACTGTACGCGTTTGCATTTGGGGTGTGCTGATTTTCATTGGCTTTGCGACGTAGGTCAAAGTGGCCAAGTCCGCCAAGATCCCGTTTCTAGCAACAGGGGGTCGTCATGGTTATACGACGACGTTGGGCAAGCTGCACAATGGGCTCTCTATCGACCTCAGTCACATGAAGACATTGAATATCAACTCAGCTGCCCAGACTCTCACGGTTGGACCTGGTATCAAGATTGGCGATGTCATCGGCCCTATTCTGAAAGCTGGCTTTGAAATGCGTGAGTTATAGAGAGGAGACGGGAACATTTGATCAAGAGGTGTTAATTCGTTTATAGCGGTTGGCTCTTGCCCCGAAGTAGGTGTAATTGGTGCCACGCTTGGTGCCGGTGTTGGGCTTTTCCAAGGCCTCTTTGGCTTGATGATTGACGCGCTCGAGTCGGTGAGACTCGTAACGGCTAACGGTGATATTATCGATGTATCGACATCTAAGAATCCGGATCTGTTCTACGCAATTCGTGGTGCGGGCTCGAATTTTGGTATCATCACCTCCGCGACATACAAGCTCTCTAAGGCCGTCAATGGTGGACAAGTCTTCACGGCAGACCTGGTCTACCCAGACAGCATGAGATCAGGATATTTCGATGCTCTCAAGTCGTTTGAGAACACTATGCCGGCAGAGTTGGCCGTCAACACCGCCATTACTTGGAACGCCGATACCAATTCGGTACGGACGCACTCTCCCGTATCCCGCTACTTGTGGCTAACAGCACATGCAGACGCAAGTTATAGGCACCTTTGTCTACAGCGGCCCTGAGGCTGAGGGTCGCAAGGTCCTTGCTCCGTTCTTCGATCTGAACCCCCCAGTTGTCCGCACCAGTGTTGAGACCTACGATCGAGTGCCCTTTGTCATTCTATTCGGCATGGTTGCTGCATTGAACGAGCCAGGCGGTATTCACGATATTTGGACTGCCAATGTCCGTCAGTTCTCAGTCGAGTCGTTTAACTACGCCTTTGAGAAGTATGATGCCTTCTTCAAGGCGTACCCTGATGGGCGCGCCAGTGCTGGTATTCTCGAGTCCTTTTCCAACCAGGCAGTGAGGGCCTCGACTCAGGATACATCATACCCTTGGCGAGAGTCCAAGGGCAACTTGTAAGTGTACAATCATATGCATATATCAATACTAGCCTGGGTGAACTAACTCTGTTGTTTTTTCAACAATCAGCATGTTCCAGATGAGTTGGCCCGAACTGGGAAATCCTGTCGAAGGGCCGGCGAATGCTCTCGCGAAGGAACTGCGCGACCACTTTGGCGCCACGTCAGGATACCCTAGTCTGTCGGTGTACGTGAGTTACGCGCACGGTGACGAGAAGCTCGAGGAGATCTACGGAGCCAGCCTACCACGCCTGGTCGAGCTAAAGAAGAAATGGGACCCGGACAATCTATTCGGCTACAATAATGCGCTACCTACCAAGTTACCATCACCGAGCTCTGGTGGTGGATGTCCCAAGTAGAAACAGGGTGCTTAGTTGTAGTAATCAATGGGCGGCCCTTTGCGCGGAAATTTTGGTATTCCCTTGGTAGAGTATTAGATAGATCGAGCGATTAATGTGGAAGAACGCGTTTCGTTATGAAGTCACTTGCCGACGTTGATCTATTTGGGTATCCCAAAACACTTTAGGGTTTCATACTTTGCCTTCACCACGACAGCCCCTGCTAGATGCCGTAACTTTAGTTCGACGGATTTCACTGCACGCAATAGGCTCACTTGTCTTTGCTGGTTCCAGGTAGGAGATTTCAACTTCTACCAAACTAACTAAGGTATTGCTAAGTACCTTCACGAAGCGTCAATTCGACCATCGGGACAGACTCGCTTTGTTAACTCAATCGCTAATAGACAAGTGACCGTAAGCATATACTCATTAACGTAGAATATCCTACTATATCGATTTCCTACAAAGCGGCAATTACATACCGCACAGCATTGCCGAGGCGTCATATCATGGAACGTATAAATTATGCGAGTCAGAGGCGCAGACACCAAAATCTGACCGTTATACCCTGCTTAACTACTGTGTACGCATGGACATTAGTACGTGGCCTGGTACGCCTAGTAAGTAATATAAGCTTAATGACGGGCAAAACCATGTCTCTGCATTTCGCTGCATCATCTTATTACAAGGAAGTCTATATAGCTAAAAGCTCCGTATACGTCGTACAGACACGATTGGCGCATTCCATTCGCCGCCCTCCGTACACAATTTGATTTGAAGCCCCCTGGTCTGTCTTGGGTATCCTGGCCTATCGCGATCTCTTGCATTCGAATATAATCATTACCTGTACTATCTACATAGTAAGTAATCTTGTGCGATAGCGCATGTCAAATGTACTGAGTATGGATATATACTATGACTCGAGGCTTGCTTCTAGGTTTAAGCGGCACAGCCTCCTAATCACACACATTTATCTGGGTACACCTGAACGTATTTGGGGGCATAGAGCCGCACACACGGTCTTCGTAGTTCACAGATGATAACCCGGTAAACTGGCAAGGTAGCAGTGGCCAGCTGGCTACCGCTTGACAATCAATGGCCAATACCTACCTCATGTGCGAATATGTATAGTATAGGCCTCTATCAACCCACCTGTTCCTCCTTGCACTCTCTGAGACGCGACTCCTCGGTGCCTTTCTGTGCCGTGATAAGCTGCACCGCTTTTTCTCAGCGGGCTTGAAATGCTACCGTTGTATCGTATTGATTTCTTTCATCACGTTATTGCTTGATATAGGTACCTTACATATTAACCATGCGCATTCGTTTTCAGCTAGCAACCAGCCGACCTACTTCCTTCCCAACCCGCCCAGCATCCAAGAGCCCCTCCATCCGTTACTCCCGCCTTTTCCTTCGGTGAAGGGTTAGTTAAGGCTGCGCATCGCTGCAGGAGATATGATCAGTTGAGAGACAAGAGCAAGAAACCGGATAATACCCTGCATCCGAAACCATTCCCACCTAAGGCGCACACCTTCACGTCAGACTATGTGTGCATGCGAGGCAAGCCTGTATTAATTGGTCGCCCGTGGCGTCAGGCTTTTTCATAACACGCTCACATAATCACTCACACACACATGTCAGCAAGCCAACGCTACACTGCATTACACTGATTACATACAAAGTATGGCTAAGCATAGATAACCAGCTCTTCGAGTCTGGATAGCCGCATTTTCCGTGTCCTGTTGGGGAATTCGAGCTTTAGAGCCTCCAGGGACTGCGTTTAGACTGACGTGCCAAGTGGAATTCCACTGTTTTCACTTGGCAACTATTAGAATGACAGCTGTAAAATTGGCCGAGCTTACCCTGGCAACCAGGTTTGCTGTGGCGGGGTGCTTGTAAACCGTTCACTTCCGATTCTCGTTCTCGATTCTTGATTCATAGTTCATGATCATTTCAAATCTCGTTCTCGTCATATTTCTTACTGCATTATACTTGAACTTTAACATCACGAGTAGGCACCTAGGGAACTACGCCCCAATCATGCAGTCGGAACTCGAATCAAGCAAATGTCCAGGACTTGAGAGCCCCACTAAGTACGATCTGGACGCGTTCTTTCGTCGGCCCAGGTTGCATCCACCTACGGCAGTCGGGACGCATCCCCACACATGCGATCTTTTCCTTCTCCAAATGTTCGCCGGTTATGGGGGGGATCTCGCTGTCCGGGAGCCTGTCAGGGGCCATGTTTTCGGTTACATGCGGAGGTGATATCCATCTTGTTGCATAATTATAACCTGAACCGTCTGTTCTCATTCCAACAATAAATGAAACGGTGCCATTCACATGAAAATAGGTAGTCATTCGAACAAGGAATGGGCAAAGAGAATGGCCGTTGATAGGGCGGCTGAATATGTTCTATTGCCTGCTTCCTTGCCGTGAATCTTCACCCAAATGCCATGGTTGGGACTCACCTAAGGGACACAGCTACCCTCAAAATTTATTAGCTAACCTAGACCTTGAAGATAGAATAATTGAGGGTGAGGTAGGCACAGCATGTCATTAAGTCGGCTTCAGCTTCTACGGTGGCGTTACTACGGAAGAAACGCCGTATATGGCCAATAGACGTTTCCACTGCAACCCATCCCTTCTATGCGAGCCTCTCTCAGCGACCGTTACGGCTTACGAGAGGTACTGCTGCGGCACTAAAAGTGGGTTCGCCAGATCTTTCGGGAAGGAACCCGTCTCACCCAATATTGTTTCCTACGTGTACAGCTTCCAGATGATGATACTCGACTCGCCTAAGGTTAGGTAGGACCTAGGCAAGCACATAGTTAGAACGTCTTCACTTCATTTCTCCAACGTAACCGAAGTGCCCTGACATCGATCTAAGGAGTCTGGTTTCGTCTCTCTGCCCCTTTCCCCGTTACCACTTTACGACTTGAGCATCTGTAACGCCATGATACCACCCGATATTGGCAACCTCGGTTTCCAATAACAAAACTTCATATCGACACGTACTTGCCTGCTTGATTGGCAATGTAACAGAATGCCCCGCACTATCATCTGCGAGAACAGCTTCTCCAACGACTTCAGTAAAACCAAACGTTACTCATAAACTATCCACTCACTTACACCCCGCACCGCTTAACATGATGGTCTCCAACCCAGATGATGCCCTACCAAGATGTTTCCTGCTCTATCCATTTGCGACCTACCCGATCTATTACTTGATATTGAAACTACTACCATTGTGAGCCAAAGCGGCGGCTAGATTGGCAGTGGGTTGTTCTCACTCAGCCAGACATTCGTGGCCTGTTATTGTAATCAGGTGGCAGCCATGAACATCGATGGATATGTCTACGTTGCAGGTGCCGGTAAGAACGAGCTTCTTCAACACTATCGTTAAAACCTTTCCACTTATCCATTTTGCTAAGTACCGAAGTCACATGGAACGCTAATTGAAACCTACCCATCTTAGGAAGTGGCATCGGCCGAGCCTGCTGCTGTGCCTTCGCTAAAGAGGGCGCTGCAGGCCTCATGGTGACCGACATCAACTACAAGGCAGCGTGGGAGGCTGCCGACGAGATCAAATCCGCCGCCACGAACCCTGGCTTTCGTGTTGAGGTAGCGGAGGTCGATGTTACGGTAGAACAGTCCGTACGACAGTCGATGGCGCGCGCAATGGAGTTGTTCGGGCGCATCGACCATTGCGTCAATTGCGCAGGGGTTAGTTCCTCTCTTTCTCTCTGCCTTAACATACCATCCAACTCACGCGGGCATCCCCTTCCTATGTGACATCCATTATGAGGTTGATGTGGTTGTCTTTTAACCCGCCATTAGATCGGCGTTCAGAATCCACGGGAGATAGGCGATCTCGACATGGATGAGTTCAACCGTTTCATGAACGTCAATGTCACCGGCACCATGCTTGTGACTAGCATTGCTTCATCTCTTATGCGGAACCAGGACGCCCTCCCTGTCGACTCCTCACAACCGGCACGAGGCGTCACCCGAGGGACCATTGTGGTCATGGGCTCGGCCGCAGCGTACATCGCTACACCCGAGATAAGTCAGTACACGGCCTCGAAACATGCAGTCCTCGGGTTGGCGAAGAACGCGGGTAAGTTTCCCCCAGTCTTTGTCAGCTAGCGACTTGCAAGGTCGACTCTACGCGGGAATAGCCGTATGCTCATTACTTACTATTCCGTCACAGCTCTTGACAACGTCAAGCATAACATCAGGGTCAACTGTGTATGTCCTACATGGGTGGACACGCCGATGATACGGCGAGCGCTGGCGGGGATGGACGGACTAGAAGCCTACATCAAGAGTGCCGTACCAATGGGACGTTTGGCTACCGTAGAAGAAGTGGCTGACGCGGTTCTTTTCCTGAGCAGCCCTCGCTCGAGCTACGTCACGGGTTCCGGCTTCATTATTGATGGGGGCACAACCCTTACCGCGCATACGTAGATATAAGCTCAGAATGCATACATGCATGGGTACAAACAGTGTCTGTTCAGCTAATAAGCTACGTGTTTCGTACGGCTGTTGTATTTCAACGTTAAAGCAAGCCTGTGATCTGGCGTCGGTACAGCGAGTCACAAGTTGGGGTTGCATGTAACAATAACGGGCGCAAATGCAGTCAGTCAATCACTCGCTCCCTTCCACCGGCATGGCATGCCAAATTGGGGTTTTCCGTGGAACAACCGCTCATTCGCTCGGTCTGACCCAGCTCATATGGGTCTGCTATTAAATAATTGTTAAGGAGACCGTTTGATTTCAAAGAAAAGGCGGAAAGCCCCACTCCAGAAGGTAAAGCCGTACTACCCATCCAGGCGGCGCAACGGCGTTACACCCAACGTGCTATGCAAGTATTCAACCCCGCAGCACATATTTGTATTTTAGGTCTAAGTCGAAGGACGTGACTGAACCGGCGCCTGCGCCGGCGCCTGCAACTGCAAAAATGGATGCGTTGCATTGCATTCGCACTCGCGGCGAACAAAAAGTCGCAGTCGTTCGGTCGCCAATAATAAGTCATCCACGCATGTCACACTGCCCTGTCTTGGCGCGTCTCTTCTTTCTTCTCCTTTGCTTCGCCGTTTGCCGAGAAGCCATTGTCGCAATGTAGGTGGCACGGCGTCTGGTGTCTGATGTGTCGTATCGCATTAGTGCCTTTTAAGTTCTCCCGTGGATAAGTTATATGTAATATTAATTCCCTTGGAGCTTATCCGAGCAGGTATTGTATGGGCAGGGACTCGAACTTGGACTTGGACGCACAGCGTACACCGCCCTTTGGGGAGTATTAATGTAGGACTGGTTTAATTGTCTGAGAGTAAGAATAAAAATGTGTTTTTAACATGTCCGGCTTGAGCTGCTTGGTTTGCTTGAAGCAGTTGGATTAGGATTTTGGATACCATCCGGGAGGATCGGGGTATTTTGATTCTATGATGCGATGCCGCATGCACTCCGGATATACGGTATCTAGGTCAGCTACCTAGGTATGTAGGTAGTAAGCATGATAATGATTCGGCCCCAGATACCAAGACAAGATGACGCGGGATGGGAATACTTACAGGACATGTACCTGCAACTTGCGCCGATCATTATTAGCTCTTCTTTTCGACCTAGATGTAAGGGGGAAACTTGAGATTCCCACGCAAGCCATCACCACAAGACTTCCTAGTAATTCTTGTCTTGTCACGCCTACAGACAGCACCGAGTCAGTAAGTCTTATGCTCTGTACCTTTAAGCCTGTTTGCTGTACACTAGCTCACGTCCAGCCAGTCAGAATTTTATCATAAATTCCAATCGTCGTTAGTTATATAAAAATAAAATAAAGAAAAGATGGAGTCAGAAATCCCCGGCGCCGGTTACGTGAAGCAGGGCTTCCCGGCCCCTGGCCTCCGTCAGATCCAGCGGTATATCACAGGATATAACGAGGAAGGGAAAGGCGTGTTCCTGTCGACGGACGGCGGGGACCATCACCGCATCATGTTTGGCGGTCGCGCCGTGTCCAATATCCTGTATTCGACGCAGGAGACGCCTGTTGAGCTTAATGGTGAAGTTGATGTGGCGAAGGCTAAGGACAAGGAGGTTCGTCACAGCCAGTTATCATTATTATTATTCCCCCGTTTACTTCTAATGGTCGTTTTCATGTGCATGGCTAATCAAATGGTTGTCAATGGGCAGCCTCCTCTGCATTACCATAACGGCAGCATCGTGCGCATGGTAGACTTCGCGCCGGGCGTGGAGTCTCCCATGCACCGCGCGCTGTCCATCGACTACGGCATCGTGCTCGAGGGAGTGTTTGAACTCGAGCTGGATTCTGGCGAGGTTCGCATCATGCGCGAGGGGGATGTCAGCGTGAATCGCGCCTGTGCGCATAAATGGAAGAATATCACCGGGGGCGGTACGCTACCGGGTCGTATGATTTATATTCTCCTTGATTGTAATGATGTTATTGTGAATGGGCAGAAGGTTGAAGGGCACTTGGGCGCGCTCGAGGCAGACTATGTTGGACGATAGGGGGTTGCTCCTGTGTAATTGTACATCTGAAGGGATTATTTTATACGATATCGGTCCTATCCATATCGCCCACTGCGGCCTACGAAAGATTTTACGTCTAGATGCTCTCGTTCAAGTCGCATTTGAAGGACATAACGTGATATATGTAGTGGAAAGACTTTCCATTGCCTGGCCTAACCAAGTTGGAACTAGAACTCGAGAAAAGAAGGGGTACACTAATCAGTAGCAGGTTTCCGCTGTTGGTGTGCATCCTTAAGCTTCCCAAAGTCAAACCATCGCCAGAAAACATAGTCCTAGACTTATTAGCAATCCAAAACATTTATCTATGAGGTTCTTGTAATCAGACATTACATACCCAGAAAGTGCGGAAGCCGAAAATATCGAAGAAACGCACTAAGGATGAGCTGCTGCCGGTCCAGAGCCACGCCGTAGGAGACTCCCTCAAGCTTTCAGCAACAACTCTCTTCGCATATACGAACCGATCTGTAGTATCTGCATAGGTAATCTTCCTTTAGTATGTGAAAGTTCCACCCCCGACTCCAAGCGAGGTATGAAAGGTTCACTCACTTGGGATACGATGAATATGCGCCGCGAACTCTGTGGCTAGTGGGGAGTAATAAGACCCTTGGGATAGTTATGTCTTAGTTCAAAGATTTGCTTGAATTTTGAGGGGTAATCACTATACCTTCGGGCAGCTCGCGGTTGGCTTGCTGGTCTCGTTTTAGGATATTCGTTCCTATCTCCCCTGAGATAACCTAAGCTGAGAATTAGACAATTATACCCGCCCTGCTATTCATGTTTCTCACAGTGATGACTCGAACACTACGAAGAGAAGTCAGTCTTCATGGTATGTGTCTTCATATGTGTCTCTGAGTGGCTTACCCGAGAGGTTTCATCTCAACACGCAGCGTATTCGACCAGTGTTGCAGTGCGGCCTTCGTGGCATTATATGAAGCTGGTATGAGGCTTAGCGTATGTGCGTGTATTTGTGGCTGGAGGAGCGAAATAATGGACTACCAACTTACATCCGTATACGAAAGGTACAATGCCCCCAACCGACCCGATGTTGACAATCGTACCACGAGCAGCGATCAACAGACTATGGAAGTGGCGCACCATTCTCATAGGCCCAAAAACATTTACATCAAACATTCTTTTAATCTCGTTAATGTCGCTGTCTATGGCTGTCATAGTATAACCTATCAAAACTGTTTAGACTTCTCTCACTCCTCATGTTTCTGGGACAGGAAAACTGACAGATGCCTCTAAAGATGAATAATATGAGTATGGCGCATTCTCTCAACTGATTCATTTTAGCCAACTTGGTAAACATCTATCTTAGTACTCACGCATTATCCACTAGCACGTCAAGATATCCACCTGTGATCATGTTGACCCTCCTTTGTAACTCCATGACCGAGTGGTCGTCCGTAACATCCAGATGGAACCATGAGATGCCTTTTGCAGATAAGTGCTCGTGGGACTCGGAAGGCAGGATAGTGGCAATTGGATGAAGCCCCTGTTGAACATATTGAGTTACCAGAGCCTCACCGATACCACCTTCGCCGCACCTATAATTTTTGCTCAGTGATAAACACGAGATAATGAACAGAAATGAGCTACTTTACCCTGTCACAAGTGCGTATTGCTTTCTGGGAGGCATTGGGAATAGGTGAAGCAAGGATATGATGATCCCAAGAAAACGAGAGTGAGAAGGGGATGTTAACGAAAGTAGTCTCGTCTACATAGTCTAGAGGTACACGCCTGGCTTACGTGGTCTAGGCCGCCGTTTTGATAGGGGAAAAGCTAAATTGGACGACAGTAATTGGGGGGCGCGAATCGACCCTAATGCACGGTCCTACAGGGTAAAGGACTATGCATAAGCAGATACATAATGCCCACAAGGGCGGCCGTTGAACAAAGGCGGACTGATCTCCTTTTAATCAGTAAGTATACATGTAACCCCGTGAAGACGCAAGGTAACTCCAACGGTAACCCCAACGGTAACCCTAGAGTCCTTTTTTTCTCGGCAAGGGGCTTACTACTAGCCCGGTTCATCCTGCTTTCGGTACTGGGTGACAGATTACGCGAGACAAATTCAGACATGACCGTCTCGACTACCGAGTCATTGTCAGGGAGAGGCTGTGGAGGCTGGTTGCTCAGCCCTGACTACCGGTTCATTGGAAGGCATCCTGCAATCTAGGTGAATTGGATCCCCCTTGGTGCAGATAGTGCAGATATCGGTACCCATAGTCAAAACCGCACCGCCCGCATGGTGCTCGCTTGAATGCAGAGTAAGATGATTCTCCCAACCTGCATCATAATTAAGTACAAAGTGTGGTCGGAATCGATCTGCCCAATTATTACGCTCACTTCTAGGTAGAGCGCAGTCCATTCCGTCAGGCCAAAATGCCCACCCCCGATATCGTCCTCATCGACGACAGTCTTTCTAGCTCGAGGGTGTCTGAGCTTACACCGAGCGAAGATGATTTCCTGGATGAACCTTCTAAGTTGTCACACATGAATGACTATGATCCGGTTTGCATTGTTGGCATCGGTAACTAATTTCTTCCATGAACAAGTCGCAGAGAAGTAATACTAACATCTTGTCTTTCAAGGATGTCGTCTCCCAGGAGACATCCGCTCGCCGTCAGCGCTATGGGATTTCATGGTTAACAAGAAGTCGGCTCAAGGACCAGTTCCGCCAGATCGATTCAATATTCATGGGTTCCACGACCCGGACAGCACTTTGAGAGGGACATTAAGTGCGGGTGGTGGCTACTTCTTAGACGAGGATGTGCGTCAGTTTGACAACAGCATGTTTGGGATTAATAACCTAGAAACGACGTACATGGACCCAAAGCAACGCAAACTTCTGGAAGTTGTGTACGAGTGCTTTGAGAGTGCTGGGGTATCTATGGACGACATCAGTGGCACAAACACGGGAGTCTATGTTGGAAACTTCACGGTCGACTACCAGACCATGCAGATGAGAGACCCGGATTACCTTCATCGGTACAGCGCTACTGGGCTTGGAACGGCAATTTTAGCGAATCGAATTAGCCATGTATTCAACTTGCATGGTCCAAGGTAATTAATCTGAGGAACCCTCCCTCGCTACTCTCAGTTGCTAATGCACTGCATAGTGTAACACTGGATACGGCCTGTTCGTCCACTTTGTACTGCTTTCATTCCGCCGCGAGGGCAATCGAGGCAGGTGACTGTGCCGGGGCTATCGTCGCCGGTGCGAATCTTATTACCTCCCCGGAGCAACATCTTGGCACTGCCATGGCTGGGATTCTCTCGTCGAGCTCTACCTGTAACACATTCGACGCATCCGCCAACGGGTATGGACGTGCCGAAGGAGTCAACGCCATATATATGAAGCGTCTGTCATCCGCCCTAGCGGCCGGTGATAAGGTTTGGGCGATCGTCCGTTCCAGCGCTGTTAACTCGTAATTTTACCCCTTTTCCTTTTACGCTCCCTCGGAGAAGGAGGCTCATTCTAATATACGTATTATAATAGTAATGGAAGAACACCCGGCATTACACAGCCTAGCTCCAGTCTCCAGGAAGAGGTGATCCGAAAGGCGTATGCACAAGCTGGTCTTAGTTTTGCCGACACGGACTATATTGAGTGTCACGGTACGGGGACTTCGGTTGGAGATCCCATTGAAGTGGACGGCATCGCTCGATGTTTCTCAGCAGAACAGCGGGCCACGAAGCTACACCTGGGCGCGGTCAGTACTTACCCTTATACACACCTTCCTACCGCATTTCATAAGCATCTCGAAGCATACAAGGGACCTGGGCTCCGGTAACTGTCAGCCGCGAGCCCTACGGCACTAATATTAGTTCGGAACATTCAGAGTCACAGCAGCGTCTATCCAACTCAAGTTCTCGCAGAGTTCTTGACGACATGAATGCTAATGAATGACTGATTGCAGGTGAAAACAAATTTGGGTCACAGTGAAGCGGCGAGTGGTCTCACATCAATCATCAAAGTATGTCTTGCTTTCGAGAAGGGGCGGCTCCCTCCCACCTACGGACCTCGAAAGATAAACCCCAACTGTAAGACGCCATGCACTCAGGAGTCAGCGTTGTGCTTTAAGTATATCCTAACTGACTATTCTTAGTGCATCTTGAGGAGAGGGGCATGAAAGTTGTAACAGAGACCCTACAATGGCCAAGACGCTTGAGAAGAGCCGGCATCAATTCATTCGGTTATGGTGGCGCTAACGCTCACATCATTCTTGAAGCGCCTGAGAGTTACGATGACGATCTTTTCCACTCGAGTACTAGTCAAAACGGTATAACGAACCCGGTCCAACAATTGGTTATTCCAATGTCCGCTGGTTCCCGAAAGTCACTACAACAGCAGAAAGTCCATATAAGTGAACATATCCGACACAGTACTGCCGATAGGTTACGGTCTCTAGTATTCACGATCTCCAAGTGTCGATCCAACTTAGCGTTCAAGGATTTCTTAATCACTGGCGCAGATGAAAATGGAAATCATACATCTATAGATACTAAAGTTAGCGAAAATGACGCTTCGGATGGGACAAGCCGTCTTCCGTTCGCATTCGTGTTCACGGGCCAGGGGGCGCAATACCCCGGAATGGGAAAGGAGTTATTACAGCATAACCCCACGTTCAGGGCAATAATTAAGCACTTGGATGCCATTTTACAAGCATTACCGCCGGAATACGCGCCCACATGGACTCTGGAGCAGTCGATTCTTGATCCCGAAGGCCAGAGCAATATCAACGAAGCCGCACGCAGCCAACCAGTCTGCACTGCTGTACAGCTAGCCCTCGTCTCTGTCTTGCGCAGCTGGGGCGTGGAAGCTAATGCTGTTATCGGGCATTCTTCAGGCGAAATTGGTGCTGCATACGCTGCCGGCCTGCTCACCGAGACCCAAGCTATCGTCTCGGCTTATTTCAGGGGCTATGTTGTTTCCCAAATTCGGGGACGTGGAGCTATGCTCGCCACTGCTCTAAACGACGAGGATGCCAATAAACTTATCCAGGAAGAGGGCCTGAGTACGCTAGTTTCTGTTGCTTGCATCAACTCCCCGCAGAGTGTCACTCTAAGCGGCTCAGTTGAAGGGATCGACACCTTAATAACACGACTCCAGGAGAAGAAGATATTTGCCAGAAAGCTGCATACTGGCGGCCTGGCATATCACTCATCTATGATGAAAGAAGTTGGAAATCTGTATAAAGACTTGCTCGCACCATACTTTCCCCGCGATATCAGGAGGCAAACCGAAATAATCTCCATGTTCTCATCCGTGCGCCTCAGCGAGGAGAGCCGCCCAGACATGAATTTCGAAGTGGACATGCCGCAGTACTGGAGGGACAACCTCGAGCTGCCGGTACAGTTCGATTCTGCCACCAAGAGACTTCTCGCCAGCGGTAAATACCACCTAGTCGAGATAGGACCACATTCAACACTGAAAGGCCCGCTCAAGCAAATTCAGAGTCACCTGGGAAAGCCTCTTTTACCTTATTCGCCAACGTTAATAAGAAATCAAGACGCGGACCTAAGCATGAAACTGTTAGCAGGGGCGCTTTACGTACATGGACACAAGTTAAACTGGTGCACGGTAAACGGGCTACCAGAACGGGGAATCGAGCTCCTCTCGGACCTACCCCCTTACCCATGGGACTATTCAGGTGGTCTGCTGTGGCATGAGACTCGCCCTAGCGTTGAGCTACGAGAGAGGAAACATAAGCGCCACGAATTGCTCGGCTCGCAGCAGGTTGCTGGTAACGCTATTGACTGGGCATGGCGGAACATACTGCATATGGACGAAGTGCCTTGGTTGATGGATCATAAAGTTGAATCGCAAGTAGTCTTCCCCGCCGCCGGATACCTGACAATGGTGCTTGAAGCTCTGTCGCAAATTCGCGAAGAAGGTACCGTCGCTGAAGAGGAGAGGAGCAACCGAATGGTATGCGAGTTCAGCAATGTCAACATTCGCTCGGCGCTAGTCGTACCTGAGAAAGTAGGTCTGGAATCGGAAAGCCTGGAGTTACACACCACGATGACAGCGAAACAACTATCAACCGCGTCCGTATCCAATACTTGGTACGAATTCTCCATCTCGTCGTGGCGGGCCGGCCACGCGACGGTCCACTGCGCAGGGAGCGTCCGTCTAGTCCCCAGTACCTCGGCATTTTCAGAGACTGTTACGACAGAAGGGCTAGACAATCTCGAGCTACAGCCCATGAGCAGATGGTATGACAAGATGAGGGAAGAAGGTCTCTCCTTCGGAACATACTTCCAGTCTCTGGCTACAGCGCGAACGGACGGGAATCGACAACGAACGCTCGTTGTCTGTGACACCAAGCTAGATCCAGTCGAGCGACACGATCGATACCGCACGCGGTGCGCCAGACAAGTCATCGCGATCGATGCGTGTTTGCAAGCTTCCATCGTTAGCGATTCTGCGGGGAACCTTGGCAGACAGCGCGCGTGGCTACCTATGTTCATCCCGTTCTGTCAATGCTCTCTTCTAGATGCGAGTCGCGATACGAGTAGCGCTATCGTCCACGCGCAGTCGACGAGAGCAGGGGTTTCGACCTTGAATGCGGACTCGACGCTCTATGATGGAAGGGGTATACCGTTGGTTGACTTGAAGAACGTACGACTTTCGTTGTATAGCGGAAAGGTTGCTGCGGAGCCGGTAGAACAGATGGCTGATCAGCAACGGCAGCCCTGTCTGCGAATCCAGTGGAAGCCTGATCTGTACCGTTTGCGCGCAGACTTAGGAGATAATCTGGTAGCGTCCATCAAGAAAACTGCGGAGGATATTTCAAGTGATCTAAGTGTCGGCGACGAGTCGCTCCGACTACTCAGAGCAGTCATTGATCTTGCCGCACACAAGAGTCCTCAGCTTCGAGTGCTCGAGCTTGGCGATGGCACATCGTCCGAAATACGCAACTGCATAGACAGGCTGAGTAAGGACACTGGATTTGCGAGGTACAAATCCTGGCATAAAGCTTCTGTTGATGAGGAAGGGAATCTTCGACTGGGAAATGGGACTAGTGGTCTATATGATCTCATCATATCTGCTGAGGTAAGTCTACTCTGCTTTCCGTGATCGCGACAAGGTTTGCTGACCTGGATTCGTATAGGATACCGTTTCCCAAGTCAACGGAGGGTTGGTGCTTGAGACTGTTAAGCCACATCTCAAAGATTCAGGGGTCGCGGTCATGCGGTCTAATAATGCGTCCTCAGCATCTTTAGTAGCCAGTGGGTTCGAGGCCATCCAGCTCGATAAGCAGTATACTCTTGCAATACCGCTGCACAATACATCATGGCTTGAGGGGAAGGACGTAATGATCGTGGTAAGACTTGACCCCCATCGTTATGACGTTGCAACATCAACACTAAGAATTACACAGTATCTCAGGCCTTCGAAAGCGGTACAAGACTTGATTCTACGTCTGTCGGGCTACTTCCAACAGCTCCCAGGCATCAGAGACGTACTCTGTCTGCCCTTCTCTGAGGTTGTAGAGTGCCCACCCTCAGAAGAGACTGTATGCATCTCCCTCATAGAGATCGAGCATGACCTTTTGTCGGAGATGGACGACATCGAAATGTATATCTTCCGCTGCATAACCAATAGCGTCACGGACCTGCTATGGGTAACAGGCTCAAGCGCTCCCGACGCCGAGTCCCCACGACCCAACGCATCGCTCGTGAGCGGGCTATCGCGCGCCCTCATGCTAGAGCAGCCATCGCTGCGGTTCTCCGTCCTAACGCTTTGTCCAGAGGCCAACTCGCTCAATTCCGAAGGCACATGCAATAATATTCTAAGCGCACTCACCAGTCTCTCTGAGACAGACGACAAAGAATTCGTCGAGATCAACGGCATGTTGCATATAAGTCGCTTCGCGCCAGAGTCAGAGATTAACAGACTCTTCTGTCGCAGACTGGGACTAGGAATAACAGGTGGCGCAGCGACGGAGGACCAGGGCATAGCTAATAATGACAAAATCCAAGAAACCACCGTCGCGCAAGCAGAGCCAGTGCGCCTGGCAATCGGCACGGTAGGCGTGACCAAGACGCTTCACTTCCAACAGCTGCGCGAGCCCAGCATGGCCACGCCGCCGCCGGCAGGGTACATAGACGTGCGACTCATGGCCGTGAGCCTAAATGCCAAGGATGTGTACGCCGTGAACGGGCGCGTGGACACGCGGAATGGGACCACGGCGCTGGAGTTCGCTGGTGTCGTCACTGCTGTCGGAGAAGACGCAAACACAGACACAGACACGGATGCCGATACCGATACCGATACCGACGCAAAACGGACTAATAAAAATAATAAGTTCAGCGTCGGCGATCGCGTAGTAGTCCTAGCACCCAACCACTTCACAACCACAGAACGCGTGCCGACATGGTCTGCACACAAGCTTCTTCCAGGTGAAGCCTACGGGACCATGGCGACATTACCCGTGGCCTACGCAACAGCCCTATACGCCCTACAGCATCGCGCGCGTCTCCAGCCAGGCGAGACCGTTCTCATACACTGCGGTTCCGGCGCCTTCGGAGCGGCAGCTATACTCATCGCGAAAAATCTCCTCGGCGCAAGAGCCGTCTACACAACGGCTTCGTCAGCCCTGAAGCAATCATATATCGCGAATGAGCTGGGCATTCCGCGCGAACACATCTTCCAGAGTCGCGACGACTCGTTTGTGAAGGGGATTATGAAGGCGACCAAGGGGAAGGGTGTAGATGTCGTGGTGAATTCCCTCGTGGGCGACCTCATGCACGAGACGTGGAAGTGCGTCGCCAACTTTGGACGCTTCGTTGAGGTGGGAAAGAGGGAGCTCATCGATGCGGGCAGGTTGGATATGAGCGTTTTTGAGAGGAATGCTAGTTTTACTGCGTTTGATCTGAGCGAGCTTTATTGGCATGAGGATGAGGCTTTTCATGATATTCTTCATGGGTGAGTTTGTTCCTTTCTCCCCTTTCTTTGCCTGTTGATTCCCCTGTTAGCCTCCCCTATTGCCTCTTCTCGCACGTTTTGTATGTGGAATATGACACTAATCATACGTGTGCAGCGCCGTCGCGGAAGTGCTCCAGATGTATCGCAACGGAAAGATTCGGCCTGGTCCAATCACTACGTTCGATATCTCCGAAACAGACAAAGCTTACCGATATTTCTCATCCAAAGACAGAGTCGGCAAAGTTGTCATCTCCATGGAAAACCCTAATAGTCCTATACCCGTAAGTATCTCCTACACTATACATGCATGCAGACCTTAAGCCGAATCAACCTCTAACAAACAGGTCAGGTGGCACCGGCGAAGTATCTGACAATCTTCGATCCCACAAAAGCGTATCTACTCGTAGGCTGTCTCGGCGGTCTCGGCCGCAGCCTAAGCCGGTGGATGCTCGCGCGAGGGGCGCGGCACTTCGTCTTCCTCGGGCGCTCAGGCAGCGACAAGCCGAGCGCGCAACAACTCATTGCCCGTCTTCGCTCCGCGGGCGCCACCGCCACAGTCGTGCGCGGCGACGTCTCGGTCGCAGAAGACGTGGACGCCGCCGTCGCAGCTTGCGCGCCGAGACAGATAGGCGGCGTGATACAAGCGGCCATGGGCCTGCACGAATCTCTCTTCAGCACCATGACGAGCGAGGCCTGGCACACGGCTGTCCGGCCGAAACTGGTCGGGACGTGGAACTTACATAACGCCCTCGGGGCACAGGGCCACGATAACGAGGCGCTGGATTTCTTCCTCCTCACTTCGTCTGTGTCCGGGAGCGTGGGGACCGCTACCGAGAGCAATTACTGCGCTGCGAACGCGTTCCTAGACGCGTTTGCAAAGTGGCGACGCGCGCAGGGTAAGACGGCCGTCTCGGTAGGCCTAGGCATGATAGCCGACGTCGGATACCTGCACGAGAACCCTGACATTGAGAAATTGCTGCTGAGACGAGGCGTGCAACCGCTTAGCGAAGATGAGTTTCTGCAAGTCATTGATCTTGCGCTTACTGCTGTTGTGCCGAATGGTGATGATAAGCTAGAGTTGGAGTCGGCGCACTTGCTCACAGGCTTGGAACCGTTTAAAGTGAGAGAGTTGCTGGCGAAGGGGTTCGATGTCAGTCATGGCACTATACAAGATCCACGCGCAAGCATCATCGCGGCAGCTTTTAAAAGTACACGCGAGAGCGGTGATGGTGGGGATGAGTTGACTATGAGAGATGTCGATCGCGCTGCCAGTGCCCCCTGGGTGAGGGGGTTACCTGCAAATGCCGTCCTCGCCCTGGCTACGGAGGGGAATGTGCACTCATTACATGACGCAGTCCTACATCTCACGAGAAAGCAATTCTCGAACCTCATCCTTATCGCGCCGGATCAGATCGACAACAGCAAGTCGCTGCTGGCTTTCGGTGTCGACAGTATGATTGCTGCCGAGTTCCGGATGTGGTTCTGGACCACTTTCAAGGTCGACGTCTCTTTCTTGGATATTCTCAGTTCCAATCAATCGTTGAATAGTCTTAGCGAGTTTGTCGCTGAGAAGTTGGTGGACCAGTCAGTTGAGCAAGTAGCTGATGGGAAGTGATTTAGGTAACCAGAGTAGACACAGCAGAAACATAGAGGGAGTACACAGTCTTGTCATCTACTGCAAATGGCCTCCAAACGATAGGGCTATTTCACTGTTTAGAACAAGTGGGTTGTTTTTGTATTGTACGTAACTGTATCTAAGTCGGTATTTCTTAACTTCTAGGAGCGCGCACCTTCAACAGGGACTCGGCATTCTCAAACGCAATCTGACGTAGTTGCTGCGCCGTGACCAAGCCACTCGTTTCTAATTTCTGCATGAACGCCACCCCATCCTCGTTCTTCGCGAAGGGGTAGTCTACGCTGAAGAGGATATGGTCGATCTTGGTCTAATCAAAGTGTCAGTCACCATTTTGTAAAAATGCTTTTTAATCCACTAGTAACTTCGTCTTGTTTAGGGCTCAGCAAGGCAACAAAAAAAAAAAAAAAGAACACAACTTACGTTCCTGATAATCATCGCCATTGGGTCGAGACTCCAAACCCCGCTCGTCGTAATCCATATATTCTCATCATACACCTCCCTAAACCCGCGCTTTCTACCCCAACGCGCAGCAACCCGATCAACGCGATCCAGCATGAACGGGAGCATCTCCCCAAAATGCCCAATAATAATCTTCAGTTTCGGAAACCTATCAAAGACACCAGCTCCGTATAGCCGGAGGATGTGCACAGCGACATCGGAGTGCCAACCCCACGCATACGCCCCTATGCAGGTAGCAGCCTCATCGGAGAAGTTGCCCGTGTACGAAGCGAGTTTCTGCTCTTCCGACGGCAGCGTTGGGTGCAAGTATATCGGCACATCCAATTCCTGCGCCGCCTCCCATAGCCGCATATAGGCCTCTCCGTCGTAGTATGTCGCGTCGGCGCGGTTATCGATCAGCGCGCCGACGAACCCCAGCCCTAGATCCCTGACGCATCGTCGAAGCTCTGCGACGCAGGCTTCCGGGTCCGCGACGGGCAGGTTGGCGAAAGCGGCTAGACGCGTCGGGTGCGCTTTTATGGCAGCTGCGGCTTCGTCGTTGGCTGCTTTGCAGACCTCGGGACTCAGAGCGCCGGGGACGTGGGATAGGATTTGTAGAGAGACGCCGTTCCCGTCCATGGAACTGAGACGAAGTTTGTCGGTGTCATTTAGTCGTTCACTCACGCCTAGATTGCCTACTAGACCTCTGTAGAGGTCGGGCAAAGCCTCGTTTGCCGCCTTCGAGAGAAAGGCTTCCTCGAGTGTGATGAGTGGTGGCGTCATCTTGGCAGCAGTTGAGGAATGGAAATGCGGGAATGAGACAGATAAATTCCGTGTTCTATGATAAAGATATCGAGACGGATGAGAAAATCGCGATGAGGTAAAGAATTGACAGCTGTGAATCTGTATAGCCCCCGGGACGACGTTTAAATACATGGCGATGGTAGGTGGATGTATGACGAGCGGTCCACATATCTGACATGGCTGACAGAAGACCTATCCATCTTGATCATTAATTGTTCAAAAGATGAAGCCGGAGATAAAACATTCCACGAGAATGTGTCACACACATAGCCCAGTTTTCAGGGTTGTATGTCTAAGATTGGTTTAAGCGCCCCCATTGCGGGCCGGTGTAAGGAGTTATGGACGTCGTTAACTCCAAAGGATTCTCCGATGCCCCGGTTTTCCTGCAACTTGCCGTCGAAGAAGCGGGGAGTGGAGCTCGGCTCGGCTCGCGCAAGCTCGGCGTCCCGGCGCGCAGTTTTCAACGTCAAACGAATCGACCAACCGTGGGTGCAGATGTCCTTGAGCACAAACTAGCACTGCAGATAGCCATCATATCATCATGGTGATGGCTTCGTTTATTTTTATACTAGCCATTTGAGACCTGAACCAACGATCTTGAAGCTAATGTCAAGAGGTTCATTAATTTGAGCACAGCTGGGTTCAGGCTCGAGATATAAAGCTATAGTAGTCTAATCAACCACCAGTATTTAAGTCATAGTATCCAACACTAGTTGGTGAAAGAAGGACTTTCACGTCAATACATATTCCCTTATCTCTGAAGGTACTGTTGCACTTTTAGCTTGCGATAGGAAACCAGAAGTGCTCTACCAAAAAACTCATTCGCCTAGTTCGCATGGCTCTGTCTATCCAGTCACCACTAAATAATATTATCAATTTCTGTGTAGCCAAAGTTACTAACCAGAGTGATGAGAGTTTCAGAACATACCTCAAGCCCCGTCATCACGAACTGTTCGCCGCCTCAGTCAACGTCACTAATAGATGTCTCCTGAATCTCGATACCCCTTTTCTCATCCCCTCTTCTCCGGCGACCAGGCACGTCTACTACAGGGAATATAAAGTTCTCGAGTTCATCTTCAGTTTCGCTCACCAACGACACAGCCTCAGTATCCGAATGCTGATGAATCCACTCATCTTCAAATTTCTCCCAATCAAAGACTGTATTATCATCGCCGTGGTCTCGCCGGACCGGGATCGGCACCGACTGGGTCTTGTTAACATAACGTGTTGTTGTGTTATTATTATTATTATTAACAATATCATCTCCTTCACATTCATTGTCATTGCCCCTCGGAGTCGGCCTTGGCTTTGGCCTCGGCTGCGGCTTTGGCCTGGGTGCCGGCTTCTGTTTAGGCTTAGGCCTCCAGGCCGAAGTCGAAGTCCATGGGTCGTTTCTCTTTGCCTGACGGGCTGCTTGACGTTCGTTGCTACTCTCCCATATTCGCCGAACGATCAATACTGCTATTACACCTACGGATATCCCGAGTATGGTGTTCTGGACCTTGTAGTTAGGCCTCGTGGAGGCTACCATCGCGGTGTCTTGAGGCGCCATATTACGCTTGTTCTGGTAAGAAAACAAAAGTAAGAGCTTTGTTATATGGCATTTCGTTCAGTTTCTGCCCTTATGAACGAAAAGGATATTGAATCTACTTTGTGGTAGGAGTAGAATTGGCATTTAAGGTCCAACAGAAGAAGATTTATATAGTGTTTCCCATACCTATTCATTACAAGGAATTTACGGGCATATTTAAGCTTCCCAACATCATGAGTCACGTTGCTCGAATACTTTTGTATCAACGAGTGTTAGATACGTTCCTGAGTCTTTTGTGGCAGTCCGCATTAAACTTATCGTCAAGTTTCAATCCCAGCTCAAGTAAAATCCCAAGATCGGTAAGTTGCGATGAATTATAAAAGGCAGCGATGCGATTCACATATAATCCCCATTAAACTTCCAGAACATGTGTCTAGGACAGGAGCTTCCCATTCCAAAAATTTTAAGACTCAGTTTTAAGCTAGAACTACGAAGATAACTAGGTTACGTGGTTCGAAGTTGACATGGTAATGGATCTAATGATCCAATTTATGCGATATTGAGGTGTAGGAAGACACATCCCATGAGAGAAGCATACTTTAACTATTAACATGAGTAGTATGGACATTTCTCGTGTTCTCGTATGAAATCAGGTCACTCCGAAACTCCAATGAATTCGAAGACTTAGATAGTGATCTATGCACAACTGCTTATCAACAATAGTCAAGCTAAGTGAAGTATCAACGAATTCAGGATCTAGGCATAAACAGAAACTTTCAGCGCCATGTCGTCTCGAACCTAAGATGAACAAACTTAAACATAATTTCAAAATACTGGTCAGCAATTCCTCTGGAAGCGGTTATATCAGGTTATGTTATGTGTAGGTATATTGGTTCGTCCAGACCCTCCTTATCTTAAAATGGTCCAGGCGTCAATTGGCCTGAACTACTGGCTCCTTTCTACCTATACATCTATTCTGATGGCCCTTCCACCCAACCTGTAGTCTTGATACTCTTCTATCTCGGTTACAAGCCACAATTTTACATCATGATTGTTCCTAATCTCTAGCAACGAAGTCCCGTTGTTAAGGTACCACAGACCTCTTTGCGTGAGTATTTCCGCGGTACCAAGATTTATAACAACGCACGGTCCAGAACTTTACAGTGCACACCAAAGGTACTGTATACTTTTACTAGTCGTGACATGGTTCGGCGTTGCAGTTCTCAAACTGTGACGTGGCTCCCTGGTAACAAATACCCAGTCACACAAAACTCTATCTTCGGGTGTAGAGATCACTCACTCTCGACCCAGGGCCAGGTTAGAACTGTAATTACCGGCTTGATGTTTTGATAGTAGGGTTGTATTGGTGGAACTCATCATCCTTGGGACGCCCCTAGGTCAAGCCATGCACTATCAAGGGTGCAGATTAGAATTTCACACTTTTACTGGGTTTCGATTGTGCTTTAATTAGCATAGAATATCTTGACTCCTGGCACCAATTTTCCGTTTCGTTCCGCTCTATTCATCTGAACGGATCCAGCGATCATGACGGGGAGGTACATAACATTTCAAATTCAAGGTTTCCGCTGCAGACAAGTATCTCTAATGCCATGTCTCACATCCTCGTTCTAGAATCCCTGTTGTCCAATCACTTCAGTGGAGCCCTGTATTATGTCGAAAACGCTTGCATAAGCCCTAATTTGTCTTGGTTGTAAGCCCTATCTTGTCTCGTTCAAAAGGTAGTCCTATGGTGGACTGAGACACGCTACCAAGCTAGATCCGTGGGGGGGAATTCAACTGGTTTTCAGCCATTGCTAGTCGTAAGGATCGCTCAGATACACCGGCGACCGGCGACCCTCGTCTAGGCCAATATCACAGTTAACAGCACATATTAGTAGAAAAAGGTATTGCACAAGCCTCCGGCACAGAACGGGAAATGTCAAAGCGGCGATCCAAGTATGTTAGATCGTAAGACTCGCAAACAAATGCCCGCTGCCCCCCCCGGAGAGCACGTTATGTTCGCCATCCGCTAATAATAAGCAAGCAAGCAAGCAAGCCCATCATATCGGCTTTCCCCATCGATCGTGGGATTACACGGCGGAGGCAATTGCGCCGGAATATGTAGTCTCCAGAAAGACATGTCGTCGATAGGCTGAGTAAGAACGGAGTAAGTAAGGGGGTATGTATGATAGAATAGGGTGTAAGGGTGACACAAGGGAAGGAGTGCACCATTGGCACGGGACCGATAGAATGATCCAGACTCTTGGGGGGCTTGGGCAACCCTCCCGGCACTGGGGGTGCGCCCAAACACCCGGCCCCCATTCCCGAAAACAGGGAACTGGGAAATTATAGTTTCGCGACGGCTTACTTGTACCACCGAGGTATCCCCAAGTCTCATGGTGGTACAGCAGTAAGAGATGGGCATCTTCGGCTCTGGGCCTACTTGCGGTGAGCGGCTCTCAGCAATAAGACACCTCTGAGGCTTCCACGTGTGCCTCATACATGGTATGGCCTGTCATGTGCGCGTACCCCCATGCGGTGAGAGGGCGCGGTTGTGCGGGTGATATTTGTGATGGTTGTGATCCTCATAATTACCGCCCCTCCAACGCGTGGTGTAGTTAAGAAGTACCGGGCATTGCGGCTGATTTCATGGTCAAGGCCTGTTCTAGCCCTCCAAGCAGTTTGATGTCGAGAAGTGATGGGTACAGCAGAATGCGAAGAGAACGACGATGCAAGAAAGCGTTCGCTGTCCAAAGTCAATATTGGGTTCAGTGCTGGTAACATCAACGGTTTTGTTACTGTTACAGGGTAGGGTCCTAGTTTAGTATGCATTACTATGTATAAAGAACCGTGTGATATATAGTAGAATCCGCTCTTCAACCCCTGTTGTTTGCTACAAAAGGAGCGTGCCGCTCCCTTGTACCCACTATTGACCGTTGCAAGCTAGAGCTTTGACCACCTAATTTACCAAGTATCAGCACTGTACATTTGCACTGTAATACTTAAAACGGTATACCATATCTGGCGATATATTATCTCCGAAAAGGATTTTCTCATAACGCCGAAACATTATTCGGCTTTGGAATAATCATCTCTTACCAATTCTCACGATACCCACGTCATCTGCGTTTACGATACGGCGGCACGCGACACAGCACAGAGCATGGACCCGAGGTCATGCTTCGCAAAACATACGCTCGCTAACTAACCCTATCCGATCCTTCCTCTCCTATGGCAGCCTTCCGACACCTGCGGTTACCGTCGTACCCCAATGCGCCTCTTCCCAAACACCCAAGCTACGCCTACGCCTCGCGCGTGCAAACAGCACTGCAGAAAGAGCTACTAGCCTGGAAGGCCAAGCCGTCGAGTTCTCGCGGGCCGCCGCCGCCACCGACCCTCATCTCCTTCACGCCAACGCCGACGTACACGCTTGGACGACGTCAGACGGAGCCACTTTCCGAAGACGAGGCCAGGCGTCTGCAGTCCCCCTTGATCCTGTCGACGCCGGGCTCGAGCAGGGCCGGCAGCAACGATAGGAACGAAGGACGAAAAGAAGACGAGGTCCAGGCGAGGAGGGCTTTCTATCGTCCGACAATAACCCATGCGCCTCGCGGCGGTCTGACGACGTATCATGGCCCGGGCCAGCTAGTGCTGTGGCCCGTTATCGATCTGCATTCGCCCTTGCATGAGCATCTGTCTGTGCGCGATTACGCATGTCTGCTCGAAAAAACGACGATCGCGACCCTGGCACGGCTGTGGGGCCTCATCGGCTTGACAACGGAGAACCCTGGCGTATGGGTGCGATCTGGAGCAGAACCAACAACTGCTGCTGTCGCTGCTACTGCTGCTACAGCTTCAGCTTCTTGTCCTAGTTCTACTCGGGCAGACATAGAGACAGGACGTGGAGCAGGCGCAGGACCAGGAGGCGACGAGCGCAAGATCGCGGCTCTGGGAGTGCATCTCCGGCGCCACGTCACAGGCCTTGGTGTCGCCATCAACTACAGCACGCCCGTTGCAGGGCCCGGGGAAACGAATCCATGGGGCCGTATCGTGGCTTGTGGCCTAGGGGACCGCGGTGTTACCAGCGTATGTGCAGAACTCGGTCTTGGCGGTGGCGCCGACCAGGATGCTCGCGTTGGCGACCAGGAGGCGGTGAACGACTTGGCCGAGATCTGGGCATCTGAATTCCAATCGCGCCTGAGATTCCACAAAGATGCTGCTGCGATGATGCATAACACAGCTGCCAAAGAGTATGACACGGCTTTGCCCCAGATTGAGGAAGTCCATGACTCGGGCGACGACGCTCTTATCGAAGCCCACCCGATCAGCAGTCTCGAAACGTGAGGTGAAGGGGGGGGGGACGATCTGGGCTTGGCTCCCTAATTGAAATGTCTTTATTCAAATAAAATTGCCATTATTGGCATCAAGTCCCCAGTTTGCCAGTCTGCTAGTACTAGCTACGTGCCAAATATGGTTCTTCAACCTCCACTTGCGGGGAAATTATCGTACGTACAGGCAATGCAACTCGGCTCTTCCCGTCACAGCATGACCATGCTATCATAGGGTGTTAGTGGGCTTGACCCGGCTCTCGGCCAAGGGACGTCGACACTGGATGGAGACACGACTATCTTCTATCTATGCTATTATGTGTGTATACACATACCTATGTCCTACCGCAAATTTTGAGAGAGGCTCCATCTCGTTTTGAGAGGTTGCCCACTTACGTATGCAGGCTGGGGGAAGAGCTCCGTTCGGGATTTGCTCTTTGTCCATCTCCTACCGGAATCGGAGGTGGTATGCCGGCAATGTGTGGCAGGGGACCGGGAATAAGCGATAATCCCATCGCCCCGGTGTTAATGCGACGTTTTCTAGACGTGACCTCACCTTGTGTCTTGGTGGTTCCTTGGTTTCTTCTTTTTTCTTATCATTGACGTGACTACACTATAAGCATAACAGAGACATACATGTATTGGTCCCTACATAGTTAAAAACCAGGGATCCAATGCTTTTTCTAAGTCAAAAGGGAACAAAGTGGAACACCAAAACCCGGAATGTGGGAGTTGATGGAACGAAGCCAAGCTGAAGCTGGCTACCTATTACTTACATGGAGAGATTACAAGAAACGGATCCTAACCAAAGAGTGGTTTATGACGGCGATCTGCAACGGCACATAAACCGTCCCCGTAGGTAATGGGTCTGTCATGTGCGTTACCGCCACTTTCCATATCTTACTACATATACTTACATGTATTACCTGATTCTAACCAGGCTACTGTGTAACATCAGCAAAGGCGCCTGTCTCCAGTATGCTATACGGCGTCAAAGCCAACCACACATCACACATTACAAATCCGGTCTGGGGGAGGGCGAATAAATCACCGCAAAGATTTCCCAGATAAGGAATACACCGGATCCGGGACTGTCATCCGCGATCATTTCGTACTTATATACTTCTATTTATTTTCCCTGGCTGAACCTTGCACTTGGCTTGGGCGTTTAACTCGCAGACTAAGGCTAGGTATGTGGCGGTACACCAACCCAAACGACGTGTAACACGAAATCCCAAGCTGTGCTTCCCTGCGTTATTCGAACGCCACTTTGGAAATGGGAAATGTCTATATGCAAGTACGATTCCAATGTGTAGCGAGGCGAGGTGGCGACGCTAGTGGTAGTATCTTACGTAGATGTGCTTAATGTATGTACATAGGTACAGCATATTGGTATTTCAAGTCTCTATATGTACTACTGACCTAAGCATACAGTGACAGCAGGGCAAATGCCAATATCTCGGGGTCATGTTAAATTCCGCACAACCAGTCCACATGGTAACCGACCGACGTCACGGAGTTTATTCCCCCTGTATAACAGTACCGTCGTCATTTCATGAGAGACACGGATGCAGCAGGTCACAGATGGATGGCTTCCCAGGTTGATGTTGAGGAGGAGCTGAGAGACGAGAAAACCTTGGCTGCCCGGTGTGGAACTGCCCCCAACCTCCGCCACATTTGACGGTGATGATGAATATGCTTGGTGTATAGGTAGCAATCCATCACACCGATAGGATTTACTTACATACACACGTACATACGTACATACGTACATACATACATACAGGTACTGTACATACATACATATATACATACATATTTAATGTAGGTACATTACATGCAATGCATGCGCGGTAAGGGTTCTAACCTACATAATCTAACCTTGGTACAAATTTAATTAATCTAAGCTGGGCTGAACCTGAACCTTAACCTGAACCCGAACAGCAAGCAAGCCAGGGTCGAGAACTTTCTCTTTCTGAATGTGTTTGTGACACGTCAAATAATTCCTGGGATAGCCTATAAAAGAGTCATCAAATCAAATGATGTATCATATGTCTAGTACCTTGCCTACCTACTGCATGGCATATGTACCTACATAGAAGAGAAAGAAAGAGGGAAAGATATGTAATATGAGATAGCTATGAGTTAGGTAGGTAGGTGACTAAAGTTAGATAAGCATATAGAAATGATGAAAAAAAAAAAAAAGCCCCCCCCGTGGTAAGCGAGTCGAAACAAATAGCAATCTACGTACATGTATGCCGTAGCTACCTAGGTAGGCATGTATGTATGGATGTATATAGACCGACATCGGTAAATAGTCCAATATGTTTCTATGTGACCTGACACTGACTTGGTGACAAGAAAGTACCTGCCTACGAGCTGAACGGACGATGCTTACTGTATGTAAAGTACCTAACCTAGTCAATCCTTCGAATCCTTCCCAGGGCCTTGGAATTTTGTAACCTTACCGCTGGAACCGAAGAGGCGTTCTCCTCATTTCGTAATAGGTAAAAGATAGAAATCTCCGTAGCACACCATATTCCTGGGGTTTGTATGTAGGTACGCAGTAACAAATAACAAGGGCGGCATTTTGCTTACACGCAGATATTTTTGTTTGTACGGTGTTTGGGTAGTCAGTTATATTATTTATTTTTGCTCTAAAAATCCTAGAAGATACTGAGAAAGAGCAAAATAACACCTTGTGTAGGCTCAATTTCTTAACATCTCCGGTGTAGTAACGACAAGATGATCTTCGTCATTGCTACCGCCCCTTTACCCATTAAGCGTCGCATTTCTTGTCCTGTAGACTCTCTTTTTAAGGTGTATTTTGAAACGGTGGATGGGTGGGTTCGTGACCGATTATGGTGTCGTGTCCTCGTATCATTGCTGTTCCCGCAATAGTCTGTGGTTGCTCTGAAAACGCCGTAGTTAACACGTCCGTGATCGCAAGGCCCATATACTTGCAACCGGCGTAACCGATACTCCGAATGGAATGAGAAACAGGCTCATTCTGACAAAAATAATCACAGAATCCGAAAATTAAAGGAGAGAACAATCGTCTGAGAATGTTTTGTGGGGGAATCGACGGTAATTCGAAGCGTGCCACAACGCCGATCCGAAGATGCAATCCCGGCCGGGGTAAAGCAAGCAAACAAGATGCGCGCAAGACTCTTCTATCTACTTCTCCTTTTTAATCCCCGAGCAATGCTCGCTACTCCGTTTTCGGCCTCGAGATTTGCCATGTCCGCTACTCGAGGCTTCCTCCTCGGCCTCCGGTCTGTAAATTTCGGGTTGGAAATTCATGTTGCTAAAGTGAGCCGTGTTATAATGGCTATTTTTAAATGAGGGGGTTGAGTAAGGAGGTTCGTAGTTGCTACTACTCTCCGCCGCCATCTCGGGAAGATTGGGGAAATTGTATTTACTGAAGCGTAGTTGGTGCACCGTGGCTTGCTGGTGTGGTGGACTTGGTTGGTTCGGCGATGGTGCTGACAGACCGTCGTGCGTGTAAGGCTGAGGAACCCAAGATGATGCGGGTGATGCCGCGTACTGATCCGCTGGAGAGGGTGTCGTAGATGGAGGCGCAAAGGGCGATAAGGACTCCGACGCCAGCCCTGGTATCATGGCCATTGCGCTCATGTCTATCGTATAGTCTTCTGGGATTGCCCGGACATGCTGGAACTCTGTGTTCTGGTATGTTGCCCGGTTGACCTGAATATCGACCGGCACAGGCACGGCCACCACTGGTGGAATGTGGACTGGCAGGTCGCGATATAGGATGTCATAGTGACCAGGGCGGTACAAGAGAGTAACAGAACCCAAAGGAGGTTCATCTTGTCCATTAGCCTCTTCCGGCATTCTGTGCACGTTGACTTCGGTACCCTCGCTACGATCCAGATACGCAATCTCGAGCACGATATTGGCTGGTTTCAGGAGGACATCGTGAAGCAAGGTCAAACACATGTGATCGATCTCCTTGTCCACGGGCATGATTGTCGAGCGGATGTAGCTTTCAACATCGCCATCGAGCCATCCCTCGTACTGGGCCGAGTTTTCCTTCATCTTCGATTGGGCTAGAAGACGAAGATGGTAGACAAGATATGGCGCTGCGTTGACGTCGTTGAACTTGACCATCAGGATGGGCATGGGATCATTCCCCCTAGACATGGCAGTAATGACATCTTTAAAGACATCCACGGTCTCGCCCACCATGTCTTCCAAAATAACGGGATCCTGGCCAACGAAGGATGCAATGTAGCGATTGAGGTCTATGATCCGCTGTCGCTCGGTCTGAAGTTTATTGATATCGCCAGATTGTACCAGAACCTCGAAATACGCAAATGCAATTGCTGGGATCTTGGTTAGCAAAGTTGTTCTGTCTTACTCCTTAGGAGAAGACGGAGTGTATTCCTTGTGCAGGTGATCTCTGCCGTGAACCATTCATGCCTGAGTTTTGGTGGACACTGAGATATTGAGCAAACCATCAAATAGTCTGCTCTATCCGTGTGGGCTATTGCTCTGGCCAGGCTGAGAGAAAGTAAATATGCAAATATGACGGAAGTGAGAGTGGACCATATAAACGCGGGAAACCGAAAGGCAGAGGTCACAGACCGGTGTTCAACCTGGCATTGAAAAAATGAAAAAACTAACCTCGCCAACCGCAATTGCCATCGCCTAAAATAGGTCGATAGTGGGAATATGTCTGAGGTAGCGCCTGGTGAGGGACAAGACAAAGTGCCAAGTCAGACTGCTGCATAACACACAAGCTCTTGGGCAAATAGGGCGTATTTGTACTAACCAGAGTTTTGACTACAAAGACAGAGTCTGCTCCGGCATATTGTTCCGCTATGGCCTGACTAGGCACCTTCTCGCCGACCAGAGAACCCTACAGATAGGCCACATGGGTCAGCTTAACTTCCACTGTGCATGCTTCGCCATCCAGGACAGAACCAGCAAGATGCAAGATGCATGACGTATGATAGAAGCATGCAGTCAAAGCGAGAGGTAGCATGACAAGAATCAAAGCCATGTATTGGGTAAGAGTAGGCGGATAGAATAGCCAAATTAACATGAGGGATTGCTAAGCGTGAAAACTGTTTGCGTTTAGATATTGCAATACTCCAAAGTGTCCGCAGCACAACGAACGCTTGAGTGGGGTTTGGGGAAAAGAGAAAGAAACCCCAAGAGGAATAAATGGCCGAATAAGGGCGACACAGTGAAACGGGAACAGGAAGATGGCTCTTGTAGGCATCTTACCTCGATTTGAGGCGTGAACTCGGTCGCGGCAGCCTGTTGCTGGGAGAGGTCGGCCTGCTCGAGCTCTGATGGTTGGTTCATCTCGTACGGGAGAAGAGAGCCAGTGGTGCTGATGCTCGTGCGGTCGCGCTCGCCGATATGGGAGTTTTGGAGTAAGCTCAGATGTCGATACTGATGTTGATTCTGATCCTGATGGCGAGATTGCTGACGGTGGTCCCGGTGACTGGGCTGGTTGTGATTAAGTTGATGTTGGTTGTGACGGCGGGGAGGTACGGGGATCGGAATGTTCAAGTTGTAAGAATGAGGATGCATGTTGTTAGTGCTACCGCTACCGCCGTTACTACCGCTGTAACCGGCGCTGTTACCGCTGGCGCTAGTGACAACCGTAGTGGATGCCCTGGAGGGGGTACTGGTACCATGACCAAGGCCCCTAATTACCCCAGTCCCACCAATGCCACGGCCGCCACCTACAACGCCGGACTGAATGCCACTCCCTGCCCCTGCACCGGTACCAGCGCCAGCGCCAAAACCATCCGTAGGCGATGCTGCTGTGAATGCGCGGGCAGGTGCAGATGTAGATGCAGACGGTCCACCTCTTACGCTCAACCCATCGTGAGCTACTGGGACACCAGCAGTGCCGGCTAAACTACCATCTTCACCACTGCCTCCCCGGACCTGTCCGTGTCTGTGTCTCCCACCTACACCGCTTCCGTACTGGTCTAACAAGGGCGTGGGCGCAAAAGTGTATTCAGGAATGCCAGGGTTAGCTATGTTGTGAAAACCATAAGGAATGAAATGTGCGTATGGGGTTGGCTGAGGCTGGAACATCCCGAAACCGCTGCCTGCTCCTGGGTTTAAAATTATGCTGGGGTCACCGCCTACGATGGTGTCCGTATATATGGTTGGTGGGCCGGAGCCTGAGGCCTGTTCGCCTTCCTGTTGCGCCAGCTTGGAGCCCAAGGACATACAATTTCAGTACCTCGAAGCGACCCAGCGTGTCGCCTTGTTTCGCTGTCGTCCGTTCGAAATGGCGGTGATACGTCCCTTACGAGGTTCATTTGACTAAAGGGTACCCAAGTGACCAGATCAAAGGAGGCTTGTGCCTAGTCGCAAGCGGTGTTGGTGGCTCAAGGTGCAGGGCTGGTGATACAATCAAGATGACAAGGCTAGTGATCGATGAGAAGAACGAGGCGAAAGGGGGTAACGAGAGGAAGGACGAAGAGGCGAACGGAAAAGGTAACGACAGAGAGAAAGGCTCGATGGGAAGTAAAATCAATATCAAAAGGGAGGAGACCAGTGATTATTAGGAGACAGTGATCATAGACGTTGGGGGGAAAGGCTGGAGACTTAAGGACCCAAGAATACGGAACCTGCCGGCCCTTCTGTCTAAAGGGACGTCTAGATACATGCTGAGATATACATCTGTATGCTAAGACTGTATACCTGGGTTGCTGGATGGGTAATTTGCGTAAGAAATGGATGCGGGATGTGGTGGACGTCCTCAAACGGGTTGCAACAGCTACCTGTACTGTATAGTACCATTGTTCCTTTCTACGGTGGTATCTTTCGCCAAGGTGCGTGTTATGTGTACGGCATAGCAGGTAGCTAGCTACCTACATACATCTATACCTCTTTTATATAGGTATATGCAGGTAGGTACGTAGATAAATATGGAGGTGGCCCAACCATAATAATACTACCCTACCTACCTACTTACTTACTCCTCCGTCCCTCTACCTAAGTGCGTACGTACAGACAAACCGAGCTCAAAGTTGGCTGAGGTAGGCGGTCGATACTACACTGGTTTATAAGCACCTAACCTACATTATGCAGTAGCCAACTACCAGATACAATGTATCAACTACCTCACCTCAACCTTCTGTTGTCTCGTCCGGAGCTTCTTGTTACGAGGTAGTATATAAGTGTAGTTAGTGCACCTCTTACTACAGTTATTATATGTCACCACAGGAGTATCTATCTAGTAGGTAGATACCTCTGGATCCTTGAGAGCCAAGCATACCTTCTCTAAAAAGTCTTGTGCTCTCCTGCAGGATACGGACATGGCAGTACAAGAGATACCAAGGCCCGCTAGGCATGTACTCCATCTAGACGACCCCACAACCCCTGCTGGAAGCGAGGTAGCAAGAATTTAAGCAGGGCTTCTGGACAAGGTAAGCTTGCCATGCCACAGCTTGGCAGGCCAATGGCAATGGGTCAGTTTCGAAGGAGCAGTGCCAGTAACAGACGATATAATCCCTGAGCCGTTGAACGAGTAAAAGCAACGACAATACGTGTCGAAGCAGATGGGTACTTAATGCAGACTCTATAAAGTACCGTAGTATGTATAAGAGTTGTAAGGTATCTATCTATACCTACTTACCTACTTACTATAAAGCGGTGGCTTGTCGCATCACTACCAGCCTGCGAATGAACTGCCACAGACAGACCCATGTGTTCTGTCCGCTTTGAAACCCCCCTTCTCCCTGCAGAAGAGAAGAAGTCGTACCCTACCTACCTCGACGTACTACTTCCCCGGAGAAAGTAACATGACAGTACCTAGGCACACCCTACTCAGGAGGTTAGGTAGACAGGTAGGTCGACAGCAGTAGGAACGGTACGTAGGCTAGAGTGGTGCTAGCATAGTCGTCTGAGACTATAATGGAGGCCTGTGCTCTGCATAAGGTGGCCCTGACCTGGCAAAACATGGACGGCAACACAAATAACGCAGAAGTGACAGCAAGATCCCTGGAGCCTGGAGGCCCTGTCCAAAAAAACACAGGGCTTTCAGGTATGATAATGCCACAGGAGAGCATCCTGTATTTTACTAATAAGTCAATAGTCATTACAGTACAGTACATGACGCCAGCATGTCTATCGACTCAGTCGCTGCGGTACCTACCGCTGAAGAAACTGCCTAACCTCAATGCTGTAGAGACATACATGACCCATGCCTTCAATAGTTGCTCGCAACCGACTGCTCATCTCGCTAGGGTCACCCTCGTCACAAGGTTCAACAGGTACGGCGGTACAGCAGAAGCGATGGATGGTGTTGACGGCCGAATTCTAAAAAGCATAAGCACCGACCCGACTCGAGGGCTCACACAAGCCACCTAGTACACCAGGACGGCCCATGGGTAGGCACCAAGTGCCATGTGGTATAGGTATGGTATCATCGCGCGCCTCGGCCACACTGTCGACAGTCCCACTGGTTCGCCGTCACGATCATGGTGCGCACTGCAAGGTACCTGTCTTATTCTTGGGAGCTGCTGACTTCAGGAAAATTACCCAAGCCGACGACAAGCGCGGCATCCACGCTTCGCCATCCAAGTTCGACGTCAGAAAGCCAGCTGATGGAGCTACGTTCCCGTACAACACAGACACCTACATCATCTTGTACACCCCCAACACGAAATGAGCCGGCAGAAGGGCTCATCCCCCAAATGAACCCCGGCCGTGTCTGCTTACTTACTACCCCAGTCTTCTTGAACGTGATGGGTTAGGGTATATTCATATTAGTCATTTCGCCCTTTGCTACTGGGCTGGTTGGTCGATCACCCCTTCGTGAGTCCGTTCGTCGTTGGTAGGGTATGTATGCGTATAAGCTGTACATACCTGGAAATGCGGAATCACTTACCTTTGATGTCCATCGTTGTATGTATGTTCCGTCACAACCCTATCGTGACCCCAGTTTCCCCATATCTGCCAGGGCTCTCTCTTGGCTCGAACGTCAACCAACTCCCACCAACCACCGATCGAGAAAAGCCGGGACATGCTACGGTTAGATAGTTGGCCCGTATCACCAGCTCGATGCCATGGCCTAGGGAGGCGCGCGTCACGATACGATCGAGCTAGTATTCCTCTGGCTAGGCAGTTTAACTACACAACCTGGACTACAGCGGTGCCTACCTATAATTTACCTACCTTTCCTACCAACCTAGATGTCTTATTACCACCAGCCAACTCTTACCGTCATGTTATGCGGCTTGTAAGAAATGTATACAGGTAGGTAATCTACTCATTATATGCCAGACTGTGTTTGAAGTCGCTGGACAACGGACACATGCATAAACCATCGCAAAGTCAGTATCATGCGTTGACTCGACCTACGCCGCTCTTACGTCCGCCAGTTACGAGTTTTCTAGACGGACATATAGACATCCTTATATGTAGACGGTATTGGACCTGGATGTTTTATAACACGCCTGCCAGGCAGTAGCACAGAACATGGCACAGAATATGGGTATCGCTTGGCGTGACCGCCGAGACCTCTAAGACCCCTTCTGGAGAAAAAAGCCACGGTGACACAACATGACCACGACAGACTGTGACTCGGTGAGGACCGTAAACCTCGGCCTGCTGGTTCTGGAGGTTCTGGCCTGCTAGGTACATTATTACCTACGGCTGAAGTGATCTTCATAGTTTTGCCGGAGCTCCAGCTTATTTGGCCCTGGCCCCAGTCGAATACCTGCTAATGCCATAATAGCATGAACTGATCAGCTGAGTCTGGCTTTAGTATTATTACTACTATAGCCGGTCCCAGGCAAGGGCACAAACAAAGAGCCAAGGTGGATACAAATTCCTGCGTTACGCAACAAAGGGAGACTTCAATTGGGGTCATAATAAGTACTTACATACAAACGTATGTGCAGCTGTCTAATGGACATGGTTTGTGACGATGTGGGAATCGCAAACGACCAGGGTGCCGGGGTCTAACCCACCTCTGCCGGAGATCTGACGATGAAAAGCGATGGGAGTAGAGATCTTGAAAAAGGAATGTCATCAAAAACTCCCTGCTCACGGACTAGGGCTGAGAATATACGCTGTGAGATGAAGTCATCCCACCACACATATCAAGAGCCTATGTTCAGTCTCGTGGCCCAACAAAGGCGGAATCATGACTAGCGCTTATAGTAATGCTCATGGTAATAGAAACTAGCAGAAAGCGAGATACGTGCTCGACTACAGCAGTCGGTCTCTCTGATGGCCAGCATGTAGGAAGGTTTTGCTTCTCCATTGATAGGTAAATACCTACATTATCATGCCTGGGTAATATTCGGGATACGTACTGTACAGACCACTATAATCGACCTATAGCTAACCTGGTTCTCTTGCCATTCGAACCCCGCCATCTTCTATCTATTTTCTATGTATGTATGCTGTACCACTGTCTCACTGTACCTGGGTATCCCTTCTGATTGTTGTTACCTACGACCTGTTACCTTTGGGTTATTACGGGGGCTTCTTGGGTCTCATGCAAGACGAACTCACTCCACTGCGAACCGGGCATGTCTTGTCTGCGCCAAGCTGCACCACCGAGGTGACTAGTAAAGCCACTCGTCTATGATGTGGTGCAAGCAGGACTTGTGAACCCTTGGCATCACTGGGTGACGAATCTCCAGAAGAAAGAGACAATGCGTACAGAATCAGGAGATGCTTGGCTCGTTTCTCGTTGAAGAGTTTCAGGCTGATGATTTACTGGTTCGAAACCAGCCATTTCTCGCGCTATTCCTGGTTGCATCCTAGTTGGGCAACTTTAAGCCAAATGAAATGAAGATTGCGCAACCACAGCATACTAGCATATCCTACCTAGACAGCCACCCAGCAACAGGGCAGAGTACGGCGTTCTTTCAATATCGGCTGCTTCGGAGACTTTCTATAGATTTGGGCGCTACTGCAACTCCAACTAACGGGCTGTCTACTGGCCTACCTACAGCCTACAGTAGTAGGTACGTAAGAACTAACTTAGGTAACCCTAGGTTAGTCTACTAAGTTATTTCCACGCTTCCCGCATAAATATGTATGTGTTCACCTACCAGACAGGCCGGACCTTGCGAGCATCAAACAATCCCTGGCCCTCAGGAGCCGGACCCAAAGACACGATATGTAGGATCTACTAGGTTAGCTAATGATTGCCTGTTTACCCACGGCTTCGGTATCGGATCCTACTGACGATTTGTCGCACGAATTACCTGTCTATGTATAGTATATTATAGTAGATTCTAGCTACTACCTTACCTGATAGCTTCTATAGCGTATAGCCTCTCGAATCTTTGTATCACCAAGCCACATGTGCGTATGTGCGTATGTAAATACAGAGCTTCTATAGCAGACAAACACCTAACCTAACCCTTTCACCTATTACGGCACCCCGGCGTAGGAAATGATCGACATTCGAGGCCGGGGAGCTTTGTCAAAAGTTGGCAAATTATTACTATAATTTATTATTATTATTGTGCGCCCGGCATACGTCCACTAATAATAGCCATATTGTATGCTTTTACGGATCCCGCATTAGCCAGGTCGAGGAGAGGCAGCGAGACAATTCCCAACACCTCCGATGCAAGTCAGATCCTTCATTGACAGGTGAAGCCCGCGCGACGGCTGCGAGGGCCACATTAATCTGCAATATAGACTGTCTTCCCGGAGGGATAATGGACGCAATAAAATGGCCTATTACTCCGCAGCCCTTGATTGCCGAAGATATGTACATTTCGTCCTAATGCCATTCTCATGCTATCCTAATACCATCTTAGTTCGAGGCCTCTCTTTCTCCGCTGTCGCATTGGCAACAGGACTCGGTCGTCCCCGCCTATTCGCTTGACACTGCTAAAACACAGCATATGCTTCATGTGCGTAGGCAGGCTGTGGAAGAGGGCGGTGACCGGGGCGGCCAGCCATTCTTCCGGCAGCTCGCGAAGCATAACACCTACGGAAAAAGGTCCTTGGACTTCGCCTTCGTAATTCTACCCGGGCAGAGAATCAGTTTTATCCTTCAGAAACAGGGATTTGCTAACTATCCACAGCAGTATACCTATTAACAAGCACACAAGCGACATGGAGACCCTATCTACAAAAGATAAATGTGAATGTCCGTTCGGCCAGAGAGACAAAACGCAGCTCGCTCCACTAATAACTCCCAAGATAGGATTAGAATCTTGCCGATCACACAATAAACAGACCCCCCAGCGCATCATCGTTCCCTTTGCACCTCACCTCTCTTTCTGTCTGTGTCCTCCTCATCTCCGTCTCGCTTCTGTATATCTCTTGTGGGTATCTAAACGTCGCGTTGCAGCACACCCCAAGCCTCATTAAATACTCGCATCATTCGGTGAAGTGCGGTAGGAGTGTAGCGATGACGATGATGATTCATCCAGACTTAGTAAACGGCGGGTACCAGCTCAATCGGACAAAGCAGCAGGTAAGCAAGCAACTCGTCAATCAATCAATCAATCAATCAATCAATCAATCAATCTAGCGATTCTTCATTCTTTCATCCCAGCCTATCCGTCAACTATCTACCCAGCGGCCGTATGCAGAATAATCATGACGCAGTGTGACCGGCCTTACACGAGCTACCGGCTCCTCCCCCTACCTCTGCGAGAACGGCTCAATTGCCTTGTTGTCGCCCACCCGGGCCCTAACGAAGCCAATGGGTGGGACAGGGACAGGTCGCATCCAAGCCTACCACTCCAGAGTCCCACGGCATGAGTCCAATGGAGGAGGTAAGTATGCCAAAGTCCGCCTTTCCGATCCCGTCACATAGCTCAGAGATGAGCGAGGAACCGGATCTCCCGAAAGCGACACTGGCCGTAGATGGATGACCGGCAGGAGCGAAGATGAGGAGACAGACCACCAGAGGAAAAGACGTGAACGTATAGTTTAATCTGCATGCCATCCATCCACCGCGCACGGCTTGCCTTATTCATCACATCCGTCTTCTCTTTCCTTCTGATTACCTTGCAGCAAGCCAACGGTGAACTTCTCAGCTGGACGCCGTTCGTGCCATAGAGAGCAGTTAATATAAACCCGTACCAATCACCCCCCCTCCTTTCGGCACTCCTAGTGTCCGACGAGGGTGCCACGTCTGCGTTGCACGTTTGTCACAACTTCCGACTCCCCTCTCTACTCGGACTAGTCAGGAAGCGTGGTGTATAGTGCCTAGCCCTTTAGAAAGCCAATGCTCTCCGCGTCACATTGAGTTTTTTTGTTGTTTATAGCCCGACGGCCCTGCTCTGGCCGGCGATTGAAACGAGTGCAGAACGGCGATTCCGTTCCACGAGGCAAATGAAAAGCCAGCGATCCCGCAACAAGCGCGCCCGAAGCCATTGGCCGGCACGAGCCAGGTATTCAGCGTCGTACTCGCTTCCGGGCCGTCCGTCCCACCGCAGGGTAAAAAATGTTCAAAATTGTGTTTCGAGTGCCACCCGGTGCCCTGAAAATGATCTACAGGCAACCGAGCAACTCTCCACGGGTATGTATGGGTCTTGGCTTTGGGGATGATGGTACCTGGTTTCTCTGGACTAGACCCGAACGACGATCTCCCCGAAACCTTGAATACTGCTAGCCAGCCATTCACACCGCATTCTAGGCCGGTGCTGAAAATTTGACACGTACAGCTACATACACATCAACACATACCAAGTTAGGCATGTTAGTTACTCATGTACGTATCGACACTTCGACGACATTGGTAAACCCTTGTCCAAGAGAGAAGGTATAGTTAAGCAGTAATATGGGGGCTTATGAAGGGGCGTAAATAGACCGCACACTGAGCAAGACCTGACAAAGACAAGATAAAAGGTCTCTCGGCACCCTAAGCCCAGAATACCCCAATAATGCATCGTCATATAGCCTATGATCTAGAATAGCGGAAACAATTGAGTTCCCTACTACGTTTCAAGAAGAAATACGTCGTCCCGCGGGAGCTTCCCGTCTTTTCGTCGCCACATCCTACATGCATCCTTCCCGCCGGCACATACCTTACATTGATCCATGATGGATGGAGATTCGAGGTAGTATTACATAGAAGCCCTATAGAAGTTTTTTTGCCGCATGTGAGCAAAGCACAATAATTGGCTGTGCCTGATCTTGCGTAAGTCACGTGCTCATCTTCACCATGTCCGTGACTTTTTTTCGTTGTGTTCCCCATGTGCACATACATGCGAGGAAAGAATAACGATCATCATTTCCGATCTCGCGTTTTCTTTTTTTTCCTTGGTTTTTCTCTCGCCTACCCCATACATAGAGGGCTGCCTGCTTTCTCCCCCAGCCATCGTTGCTAGGAACTTTAATCAAAATGAAATGCATAATAGCGGCTATGCCGATGGGTTTCTAGGCCCCTAACCTAATGAGCCCATTCGTTTCGTTTTTTTTCTTTCCCCTGTCTGTCTGTCGTGCCCCCCTGCCTTCTCTGCCTGGCCCCTTGTCCCTGTCCTGTCCTCCAAACTGGGCGCATCGAACAACGGGCGGCGGCAGTGGTCAAAGTAGTAGCACCGGCAACAAGCACGAGCAGCAGCAGGAGTGACAGTGACAGTAGCAGCAGTAACACCTGGTCGTGCGCGTACTTGCAGGACGCACATTGACAAGCCCATGTATTTTTGCTACACTAACTACTACCCTAGCCTGCCTATATACATACCCTTACTTGCAGACAGTACAAATCCGATGACCTGACATACGACATAGCATGGCATTGTATGACATGACATACCTAGATGACATATATCGCATATATGACAATACCTGTCTACCTGCCACTGCTACCACTTGTTCCATTGCTACCACCGAATCTACCCTGTGCGTCTCGGGCGAACAGTTGGAGTTGATGCAACGAAGCAATTAAGCCTACTTGGATTTGATTGCGTCGACATTGACATTTGACAATTCAGTTATTTTATTGCGTATCTGCCATGGATCGATGGTAGGTCATGGCAAATGCAGCAGCAGTAGGAAGCGATCCCTTCATATCGGCTGCTTGGCAAAGTCCTACATAACCTCCCTTGGTGCGGATAGATGCACCACACAAAGACAGACAGACAAGGACAAAAACATGTAGTATTCTGCTCAAACGCACACACATTACCTACATCTCCTGCTGCTACCAAGAAATGCCGACAGACGCACGCACAGACGAGGGAGATAAAACAAACAAGACAAGAGAACGCAAGGCAACGCAAGCAAGCCAAGAAGAGATGAGCCAAAGCAGAGAGGCAAACAGACAAGCAGGCCTATACACCTACCTACCTACATTGGAAAAAAAAAAAAAAAAAAACCCGCGCACGCAGCAAGTAAACGAAAAAACCAAAAGTACATAAAATTATCTCGTACGTCGCATATACATACCAAATGTAACCTACCTACCCTCAACACAAATCCAATCCTCATTCCTTGACCCATGCCATGCCATAGGAATACCATACCTACCTACCTACCTACCTTCGCTAATAAAGCAGACACATATACACATACATATACATATACACATACACATACACATACACATACATATACATATACATATACATATACATACACATACACCTACATATACACATACACCTACATATACATATACATATACATACACATACACCTACATATACACATACACCTACATATACATATACATATACATATTCACTCCTACTACTTAGCACTTACTACCCCGGAAGCAAGCACAGCAGCAAGCCACAGTAAAGCAGCCAAGCAAAGGGAAGTCGGAGAAGGAAAGGAAAGGTAACATCTTGTCTCTCTGTTCCACAGCAGTGGCAGCGACAAGAAACAGTGCCTAATAGTAGTGGCGCTGTCGCGTCTGCAGTACCTCCCTAACCAGACCAGGTAGTGTAGACAACCAGGTAATAATACCTAGGCATGGGAAAGGGAGGACGGGTGCCCACAGGGTGTGTAGATGCATGTAGTGTTATGTAAGTGCAACATGTAGTGTAATAATGTTGTGGTCGCCATGGCCGCGGCCACGGTCACGGTCACGGCCACGGTCACAGCCACGGTCTCGGTCTCGGTCTAGGTCTAGGCGATCCTTCCTTTACCTATTAGCCTCTTAGCGAAAAGGGGGGAAATAGACACATATACATACACACAAAAAATTTTGTTAGAGGCAAAAAGGAGTTAAGGGGAAAAAAAAACCGAAGAAGTTGGCACGGTCTTGGAGTCCAAAACAACTTGATCGCCTTCTCTTCCGCGGATTTTGATTTCTGATAGCATAAACGAAAAACGAGGGAAAGATGATCGCAATTACTTGTTTTTCCCTTGCTCTGCCTTAAACGCTCAGACTTGGTAGATACCATAGATGCATGTAGGCAGGTAAGTAATGCTCATGATATAGGTAGGCATGTGCAGGTATACCCAGCTCGCCCTGTCCGTATAGTCAATCCTTTGAACGACAACAGCATTCATTCTTCTAATAGTAGATATAGACAAGGAAGGTAGGTAGGCAAGTCAGACGCATGCATACTTATTCCGCTTCGCCAATTCAGACCTCAATATGAACTGCCTAGAGTAAGATGTGTAAAAGACGTGTATAGGTAGCAGATACCAACCTCGGCCAGATGACTTACGTGCCCTCACCTGATTACTATATATGAGTATCTAGAACAGAGTACTACTTTACGTACCTTGCTTACCTCCTCACCTTAACCTACCTACTCACCTCAACCTACCTACTCACCTCAACCTACCTACTCACCTTAACCTACCTACTTAACTAATTCGACCTAGGCAATGAATTATCCAGTGCCATACCGAGCCTGAAAAAACGTAAGCGCCACGGCACAGTACAGTATGGTACGGTACGGTACGGCACGGCACGGCACGGGAAGACTGCCGTAAGGTAGGCAGTTAGGATAAACATATTAAACAGACATGCATGTAGATAGATGAATAGAGACGTAGATATTGTTTCAAGATAATTGCATTGCCGCCGCCTGCCTGCAGCGAGACGGGAAGTGGGAGGTGGGAGGTGGGATGTGGGAGAAAGAAACGTTTGTTGTTTTCTATGCTTTTCCTGCCTGTTGTATGATTACTACGTAACGTATGCAGGCGATCAACAGCTTTTGCTAGATCGCGAGACATATGTTTCTTTTCTCATATTTGCAGAGCTTTACTTATAGGAGTTATTTTGCTTATGTGGTATCGGGGGACGGCATGTTACTGGCGTGCAGTTACACGTTACGTCCTACTTACCTACCTATCTGCCTATATGACTATCCCATGTTCTACGTTCCACGTCTCGTATGCTGTACTCAGTGATGCCGTCACCTAGGTGTGTAGGTAGTATTGCCCACTATATACTTACTTACGTACTCTACTTTTATTTCTCTGTTTCTGGCTCTGCCAGGAATTCTGCTTCTCTTACTAGTACAGCAACCAGGAGCTCCACATAGTGACTCACCGGAGCGAGATGCTTCCCATCTTCCTGCCTGACGACTCCTTGAGAACATCCCAAAACTTCAGTTCAGGTTAGGGGCTTACCTGCTCACTTCCATTCTCAACCTTATTATTATCCGGCATACTCTAATCAAAACTCCCCTCCCACCAGGCTACCTATCCTGCGCTGCACTACACTATACATTGTGCTCCTGCAACACAATGCCCTTCCGTCCCTCCATCCTACAAGACGGGGACCGGCTTCCCGGAGTGGTCTCGCCACTTTCGTTACATCTGTATCTTGCTATTTAAAGTAATAAAGGCTCGAACATGCGAGTTAGTGCTACGGACGTCGCATATGCCTCGTGTCATATGACCTAGCCATAGGTGTTGCGAGTGAGTTGTTGAAATCCTGGTTATGATCCGATGTAGCGCAACATGTATGAGTGCAAGCCGTACGCCGGAAAGAACTGATGTTGATGGTAGTTGAGGAGCTGTGTTAGAGGCGTGAATGCGTATCTTATGAGAGAGTAGGAGAGTAGTGCTAGGCTCTTAGCTTGCCTAGGGAGTAAGACTCAGTAGTATATAGTCAACGCTTGTAGCTTTGGCGTCTTTCATGTAGGTCAGATAGCACTAGGGGGAATTTATTTAGGGTTAACCGGGTAAGAGGTGGTATTGGTTCTTGCTTCTAGTGTACGAAGTTATTCCGATACATGAGCGTATCTGTTCGTTTCCCTTCACCATTTGATTGTGGTATAGACCCAATCTAATACTTCGTTTATGAAAGCCTTTTATGCCGCACCAAGCATCAGAAGCATGGCGCATATAAGAACGAGCATCAGCATAAAGAGCAAGAAATATTTCGATACCTTGGCTCTTATGACAGTGTTATGGACTTACACGATCCGTTCTTTGTGTCAACATCTGGGCAATATCGAATGTCGAGACTCTTAGCTAAGTGAGTAGATAGGTGCTGACGAACTTTGACATACATTCTTCCCAAGGGCAAAACCCGTATCTCTGGACTGACTGCTTAAAGAACCTGAGTTTCTAGACGCCTCGTAAACAATGACGAACTTCTAGAAACTGGCGACAGCCAATATAAATACCTCGGCGGCAGCCCTCAGATGTCTTGATTACCGTTCGAGTACGGACAACTTGGCAACTGCGTTTTGACTATCTTGTTGACACAAGATCAAAATACATCGCTCAACCGCTCTTCTAGACGACTTCCCCTGCCTGTGAAGCTATTGTCGTAGCCCTGCAAATTGTGAGGTATGATGAGATCCTGTACCCCATTCCATTCGTAGGTGACGCTGTCGCACGTCCTCAACCAAGCGGTAATGAAACCCAAACCTTTTTTTCTCAGCCTTAATCTTTGGGCTGTCGATGTGTTCAAGCCAAATCCGAAACCATGGCACTACCTACAGGATGCCAACCCGAAGGATTGACAAAGAGTTCATTTCATGCCGTTGTGGAAAGTAGACAGTCAAAGCAAGGAGTAACGTATACAGAGGAATCAGGTTACTCGATGGGCATTGGGGAGTAAGTAACCCATTACCCCTAGGCTGCTCCTACCGCATGTCATCGTATGGGATATGCGATATACTGTCTAGAGTTTGAAAATACCGATCGGCTGAGAGAAACTGATGAAGGAAATCTACTCGTGAGTATACAGGGAGCCAGAGCCCATGTCATAGCATTAAGCGTCCATCATGCGACAGCGGCAACGCTGATGATACATCTAATCTTATCCTACCCTATGCCACCCATCTATTACTCTAACCATCAGCGACATTCCTAAGAATCGTCACATATAAATGCGATACCGCCCTCTATCCATAAATTAATCTCTTTATTTCAGTTTCAGGGACCTTGTAGGAGCTACGAGACTACTAGCACCTATCTATCGTCCGCTAACCCGGGTGTTGCTTACTGAGTGGCCAAAAAAAAAAAAAAAAA
>Ga0247782_1000194_pt1 | contig 71533 bp, 64 predicted proteins | sample UWRJL019104C5_FD_179928 | JGI IMG/M metagenome (GOLD analysis project Ga0247782, IMG submission 179928) | Plant litter microbial communities from Arlington Agricultural Research Station in Wisconsin, United States - UWRJ-L019-104C-5 | ecosystem: Environmental > Terrestrial > Plant litter >... | reverse complement strand
GGGGGGGTCCCTTATCCGAAGAATGGCAAACGTACCCAGACTAAGCGAAAGCGCGAATCGGGTTGGGGATGCGCGCGAAAATGGAAACGGTTGGATGAGACAATGGTAGAGAGCTCAGAAGCTAGCATGTAGACAGTCGAAAGCATTGGAGAGGAAGCTTGGAACTCGAAGCTTTTGCATATGCGGGGTTGGTTTGACGTTGGCCGATTGGAAGAGAGGGGGCCTCATTTCACGTACCAGATGGATCCTATCACAGGTAACCTACAGAGACGTTGCCTGGTGCAATATAATCTGCAACACATGCATACCCGTGATTCGCACGTATCGCCTATGTACGCTGTGTCGCTGTGTGGCTGCTTGGCTGCTTGGCTGCTTGGCTGCTCCTGCTCCAGCTAACGCCTTTTTCTAAATGTAGTCACACTTCACTCGTCCCAGTCTGCGTCCAACAGGCCTTCTTCGCGCTGCGTGCTGACCCACTCCTCGCTCGCCAGGCCATGCAGGAATCGTCGTTGGAGGCCCGCGGCATCCTTGTGATAGTCACATGCATAATCGCACGCCGGGGTGTCGCTCTCTCCAAAGTAGTCGCAAATCACCTTATGACGGCACGTTGTGATATTCTCACAATATTCTGCGAGCGCCCTTAGACTTGACGCTCTTGCTTCCCAATTGGAGCTTCTAGCGTCGCGGTCACGCATTATGAGGTTGCAGACTCGGTCTCTGTCCTCACGACTGTAATACAGGAAGCAATAGGAAGCGTTTCCATCCCGTCCCGCCCTTCCTGCTTCCTGATAGTATCCCTCGAAAGATTTGGGAAGTCTCCAGTGAACCACGAACCGTACGTTGTTCTTGTCGATCCCCATACCAAACGCTGTAGTGGCGACAATGATATCGTACCCAGGTTCGTCAGATACCCATTTTGCCAAGGTTTGTTCCTTTACTTCCTTGGATAACTTTGCGTGGAAGGGCTGTGCTCCGATGCCCTCTTGACGGAGCTGGGCCGCAAGGTTCTCACACTCATCGCGAGATATTGTATATATGATGCCGGAAACATTATCCAGCCTTTGGCCAAGCGCCGTCAACTCGCTTTTCCGCGGTTCCTGGGCTCTCCGCTCATATACAGTTCGGATCCATTTCAGGAAGTCTTCTAATTTGTGATCATCCTCGTCACGCGTGTATCGAATCTCAAAATGGAGATTTGGTCGATAAGCTGTCATGGTAAATGATTTGAGGCGGGTTGGCTCTACATCTAGGCATAGGGTATGCAACACATCGTTCCGGACTTGGTCGTTGGCCGTGGCAGTGAGACACATAATTGGTACCTCAGGGAATGATTCACGAAACCAGGATAGCCGCTTAAAATCTCGACGGAAGTCATGCCCCCATTCTGATATGCAGTGCGCCTCGTCAATAGCAATACGTGCCAGTTCCCGCTGGTCATACACGATTTGAAGCCGATCTCGAAAGCGATCAGTTGCACATAACTCGGGGGTGACGTAGAGCAGTCTCGTGCGTGGATGGCCGGTTTTCAGGTCATTGAGGATGCGATCTCTTTCTGGCAGAGGTGTGTTGCTGTTAAATGAGCTGGCATCGATTCCAGCAGCCCGCAAAGCCTCAACCTGATTCATCATCAAGCTTAACAAAGGTGAAACAACAATAGTGACTGACGAGATCAGCCGGATTTTTCAGGATACTCTTGGGTCAAGATTTTTCTGTGGGTTGTATAAACTTACTTCCGTGGTCGACCACCGCAGGGAGTTGAAAACACAGACTTTTGCCGAAGGAGGTTGCAGCCTGCACAAAGACATCGTGACCATCTAAGGCTGCCTGGATGATCTCTCTTTGGAAGGGACGAAAACTGTTCTTATTGAACTGGCGCCGTAGAGTGAAATCAAGGTCGGGAAGAATGAAAGAATTCGACCTCACTAGCGCAGGCATCCTTGATATCGCGTAGGTATCTCATAAGTAGGCGGGATTCTGGTTAGACAAACCAGCAGGTAAAGTTGGTACGGACACAATCTATCATACAGTTGATTGAAGGAGCGACAGTGAAGCCAATACCTCTTCAGCGAGTTTCGTGGAAAAATGAAGTGAGTCTAAGTTCTCACGCTATAAATTCTTGGTGTATCACCCCGAGTGAGGCTCTTTCACTTCACCCAAGGAGCTTCACACGAGAATGAGCTTAGATAGGCGACGCCTCGAATGTGGAACACAGCTGGCAGGGCAGAGGTCTACAGCCAGTCGTCTCTCCTCGAACAAGCTTATTGGGATCCAGCATGCATGAGCGTTGCTTATTAGAAGACGGTAGGTATTAATTGATCAGCTCGAGGGCTCGTCTCGTACAGCTTAGACGTTGTGATACATTGTGTGCTGGCTTAACACATATAAGCTTTCTTCCTAAGCGAGACGAAGGGGTACAAAAACTTCCTTCTGGGACACAGATTCTGGATAAGTTCTTGGCGAGGTTTAAGTATAATCGTGTTTTATGATAGTACCTAGGTATAGGTAGGTATTCAACAACGAATTCATCTTCGTTGAAGTTCGAGTTTTCTGTCACAGCTCACAGTTTTTTAGTTACCTCACACTGGTAGATACACTGTACAGCTCTACAAAGCTATGGGTAAGCTCTGTTTACCTACCTGGTCTGTGCGTAGCTATCGTCGAATACTAACATCCACACCCCCATTATGGGGTGCCTGCCTCTTGTCGGATACCTTGCACAACGCACATGGAGGCAGTCTACTATGTAGAGAGAAAGCTGACAAACTCTCTGCCCGGTGTGAAAATTTTGCTCAATACGGTCTAAACGGCCGCCACTCATCTCGTACTTCTTACCCACCTACAGAGGTACTCATATCAAAGCACTTAAGGGAGCACTTGATGTTCCTGGAGGTGTTGTACAATTATGAACCTATCCGCCTCGTAAATCTAGATACATAGTGGATATAGTGTGAGGCAGGGAGGCAGGCTGGTAGTACATACTTTACACATAGTACTACATACCTACAGCAGTGGCATTGGTACGACAATGAGTTCATCGTGGTGTGCACCATTTATATTCCAGTGCAGGTAGCACCTTAATAGTGGAATGTTAGCGTGGGCGCGTACCTAAATAGGTAGGTACCTAGGACTAAGCATTGTGGATAGCGCGTTTGCCCTGCGATGCATGCTAAACTTTCCCGCCTAGGGGTAAGTACCTAAGTACTTACAACTATCTCCATTCTTTTTGTCATACACACCCCCTGAGCAATGAAGAAACCCCTTGGCTGGTCGGTACATTTGAAGTAGCAGCTGGGTCGATGGCCTGCAAAAGGGTCCCCTAACACAGTAGCACTTGGAATTGGCCAAACCACGTATGCAGGTAGGGACGGTACTTATCTACAAGGCTTGGAAGTCTCGTCTCGTGGGCAGGCAAGGAAAAGGGACAAAGCAAAGGGCGAAAGAGTAACCGCTAAAAGGTTGATCTCGCCCTCCAGACGACGAGACGAATGTTTGTCCTCATCGATACGAGGAATCGTGCCCGACAACCTCGAATAAGGATCCGTCCATTTTGTCCATCTTACGATCTACCCCGAAAAAGTAACTGCAAGCAGCTGCATGTACGTTGTAGCATACCGCCGTATCTCCTAGGCTAAGTACATCCATAGTACGTGCGTACCTACCCTACATAGGTACACCCTCATCCTCAGCGTCGCCTGCGTCGTGGTCCGTCGTTTCAACCTCGCAGCTCTCCAGTCGGAGACGCCAAGACCTGTCGTTGAAACACTCTCTCGCCTGAGAGTCGCCTCCATTCACCACATCCTGCTGCCAACTGTGTCGTGTCGAAGCCGTAGTGCGTCGTAGTTAATAACCCTACTCGACCGTTCCTTCTCCTCGACTGGTCGTGCCTTTGCTGCGTCGCGATCCCGTACGTATGCTCGTCTGCCCTCCTTTCTATATCGGGTTCCAGCGATGACAATATCGAGAAATCTTCACCTCATCCGTCCGATCTCGACCTTTCAATTGGCCTGATATCCTTTTGGCATAAGAATTGGAGATCCGCATATTCCGGGCGGCACGCCAACTGAACCCTGAAACGATTGACTCAACTCTTTGTCTCGCCTCCCGCCCACCAACCGCTCTTTACTACCCAGTTCCCAACCAATACCCACGACCGATCGGTGTCGTCGATCACGCGCCATGAACACAGCCTCGGCCAGCATGGCCGCTGCTGTCGTGCATCCTCACCCGTCTTCTTCGTCCATCTCAAGAGGTCTGCCGACAAATCCAGCCCAAGGGATAAGGCGGATTCCTCTTCCGACTTTCAACATGCCTCCGCCGCCGCCGCCGCCGATTCCTGAGAAGTACAGTATGCCTTCCATGGCTTTCAACGCGAAATTATCCACGTCCACTTCCATATCTTCGGCCCAGGTCATCAATCTCGCCCGAGATGCGATGAAGGCGGCTTTGCAAGACAATGAAACCCAGGCGGCCGAAGCTAGCGGCGTCAGCAACGATCTCAAGCCCGGCGTCACTATTGATCTCAGTCGGCTCAACATTCAATGCTTACCAGACGAAGTCGTAGACATAATAAAGAATGAACTCGAAAGGTCGGTTTCTCTTTCGTCCGATATAGCTTCCTGTAGCCCTAGCCATGCCCGTTTGCTTGCTGACCTTTTACGCTGCAAACATACAGATTAGCCCTCTCTCATAATAAACTTACTTCCTTTCCCACGAGATTTTCAGAATGCACATCTTTGCGCTATCTGAACGTGAGGAATAATTTTATCAAAGAGTTCCCACTTGCGGTAAGTGTCCCACTACATCATGTTTATTATGACGAAAAAAATAGATAAAGTCTGAGGTCAGAATAGTCATGGCTGACCTGGTTATATAGCTGTGCGATTTAAAATCACTCGAAATTTTAGACCTGGGTCGGAATAAGATTCGTGTTCTCCCTTCGGAGATAGCAAGACTGACTTCACTTAAGGTTCTTGCTGTGCAGAAGAACCTTATTGAAGAGCTACCATACTGCCTGGCGGACATGGGCTCCTTACAAGTGCTCAAATTAGATGGCAACAATATCATATTCCCCCCTAAAGAGGTCCTGCAGGTGCAGGCGAGCAGTCCTCCGAACGAGGGGTTCTTGAAAGAGCGCGAGGTCGCCGAGGTAGCCGTCACGGCGCATATAAAAAAATTCTTGAGGCACCATGCTCAGAGCTTAATGAGCGAGAGGGAAAATAATACTGAAAACGGCGGGGATGAGATTGGCGATAGCATTGAAACACCACGCATGCCACCAGTCAAGCGAGTGACCAGTGGGCGCTTTCCGATCCGAGTGAACGGTAATGATGTGACGGATCTTCGTTCACCGGCTATGCCCCGACCACCACCTATACCATCTCGATCGCATGCACGAGGCCTCTCACAGCAGAACACAGCCATAAGAAGGCCTGGTGTATTGCCCCTTACTATTGGTAACCCTAATGAACGATTGCGTTCCAACAGCGAGACGGTTCTGCCAACTGGCCGACCAGAGCGCCCCTCTGAACGGAATAGGCGGATGGGAATTCTGTCTAAACGGCCAAGCGACTTGGGCACATTAGATGAAGGCCAAGCAAACAATCGGTTCAGTCATTACCGTGGTCTCAGTCATGGATCGTCTATGACCGGGAACCTGAACTCGAACAACACTACCGGCAGTCCAGGAAGTCCTGCCGAGCCGCTCCTCCAACGGCCCTACTACGTCAGGCGCCTTTCCGTTCTACCCGAGCGACGCCGGGAATCTAAGACTTTTGACCCGATCCTCGAGTCTGCAAAGGGTATTTTCTACGCTATATTTCAGATTCACCCCATGATACAGCTCTTCACCCGGTTTACTAGCGATGGCACGATGAAACGTTCGAGTCTCGAACTTGTTTTCTATAACACAAATGTCCATGTCGAAGAGCTAGAGCAGGAAATCCAGAAGCACGAACTTGCTCTTGAAAGTAATGGCTACGCGCCCCGCGAGAACGAGCATGTGCAACGGGCTGTTGTTACCTTAATCAATGCGTATAGCCACATCTGCACTCTCCTCGTTGGCAATATGGATACGATTGTTGATAACGGCGACCCCCGATACATTCGCTCCATGATGTTGCTACTTTACAACAGTATCATGGAACTTCGTGTCTCCGCATACGAAGCTTCGAGAGGAAGCACAGGCTACGTCCCTAGTTACAGTGCAAGATGGGATAATAATACAATCAAACCACACTCGCGTGAGAACTCGGCAACCCCAGTCGCGGGACGTCCTAACTTCGGCGCAAGATCACGCGTCGGAGCCTTTGTCCATAATCCTAGTAATTTGAGAGTAGCTACCGACGCTTCAATGAACTATTACAACGGAAACCGGACTGCTCAGATAATGGCTGCTACGCCCCGTTCCGGAGAATCTTTTGCCTCCTCGAGCACGGATCCGCGGTATCCAAGTGACTATTCAGCAGACGAGCGTCAGTTCGAAAAGATATTTTTATCCTTACAGAAGGCGGCGGATTTGGTCATGCGTACACTGCCCAATCTGAACGTCCAGCTCAACAACGGGAAGCGCAGCGCAGAGCTTCAACGATCACCAGATATTGTTATACTCGGCTGGCGGGCGTTAATAGCCAAGTGTGGAACCGCCATCAGGGAAACGGAGATGCTCAAAAGCCGGCTGTCTATGATCAAGCTGAAAGAGCCAGGTATCAGAACTGATATTAGTTTCTGGCGTCTTTGCAATAACTTCGGAGACGCTTGGGCTGATTTTGTGAACAAGATGAAGCAGACTAAAGACCAGGTGAATCTGTCAGTGGAGGTTAAAAGCCGGCTGCGACCTATCCAAACCAACGTCAAGGAGGCAAGCACTCTGATCATGGCATCTCCTTGGGGGAACCTTTTCCGGCAGGCTGGACAGTTCTCGGACGCTCCAAACCACTCCTTAAACCATTACTCTCCGAACCACTACTCGTCCAGTTCTTCTGGCACACAACTCCAGCTGCCCATGACGCCTCAAAGCGCTGCCCTTGGCCCAGCAGTTCAGGCTACAGTGCTGACACCGCAGAGTGCGTCTTCCTTTGCCAATGCTTTTGCCGGAAATGTATTCCAGCGCGCGGATAACTTGATCGCCGGGGGGGGTATAAGCATGTCCCGGACGAATACGATGGGTAGCACGTCAACAATGTCCCTGAATTCTATGTCGTCCGCCACGTCGGCTGGAGACGACCGCCAGGGCCCATCGGGCATGCTCAGCCCGAATGGTGCCTCAGGGACGACGACTTATCAGCTTAACGGTGGAAACAAGCCCGCATTTTAGGCGAGTGTTGCCTTGTTTCTCCCGATTCGGCGACGTATGCACAGCATATAGTCCCTGCCTTGCCTTACAGACAGCCATAAAAGACCCTGCACTTCTATGCCCTCCCTCTTTTATAGATTCGCAGAGTACAGGCATGCGTATCACTTTTTGGCTCCCCTTACACGTCAGCGTGGGGGGGAATAACCTCACAGTTTCTCGGCGAACTGGCGTCAGACGTTAGAGGGGACCCTTTTGCCATTCAGTCTTGATTAAATCGTTGCATATATGTTTGGAGTTCTGGACACTCCGAGTAGGAAACGGGGCTGATTTCGAGGATTCTGGCAAAGCAGCACTAAGAGGGGCGCGACGAGGACATGCATCGAATAGCCCCTTCCGTCATAGGTGCTGACCGTCTTTGAAAACTGTGTGCCCTCAAGGCTGATATAGAAGCGGGGGGTTGGATGGGAAAAAAAAGAGAGGGGAGAGGGGAAATAGGTAATGTGAATGTATCAAATCATAATGTCTCAATAGTAGATAGCAAATCAATTTGCTAGGCACCTATAAGAACAATGCTTTACCTAACGATTATTTACACTCGATCTCTTATTCTTTTGCTTCTGAAGTGAAGTGAAATGATGTATCATCTTACTTTTTACACTCATTTTTATTCTGATCCGTTGGCTACTACCTATCGCCCATGTCTATCTACTGCTTCGCCTAACCTAGGTCTTATGATGAGAGATCCCGCTAGATTTCCTTTCTGGTGGTGTTGTCTAAGAGGCGTTGGTAGTTTTTCTTTCTTTTCCTTTTATACCATTCTTTCCAGCCTGTATGCATACGCAAGCCAAGCCAACCGTCAGGGGCGAAACATTAAGTATCTTCTTATGTGCTTTTCTTACTCGCCATGAGAGTAAGAGATGTCTGTCATCCAATTGCACACGCCTCTCCTCCTCACGTTCCGCCGTGTGTCTGATTCGCTTTGGTTCTAAAACGCCTTTGACATCTTCATTTATTTCAGCGTGACGAGCTCCTCGGCGCTGGTGGGATGGATAGGAATGCAAGAATCGAGATCCTTCTTGGTAGCGCCCATCTTGATAGCGACGCCGAAGCCCTGGAGCATCTCGCCAGATCCCAGACCCATGATATGCAACCCGACGACCTTTTCCTCGGGGCCAGCGCAGACGACCTTGTACTTGGTGGGGGCCTTGTCGGCCGGGTCCATCATGGCGTAGTACATGGCCGTGAAGGAGGTCTTGTAGACCTTGATGTTCTCCTTGCCGTACTTCTCGACGGCCTGCGGTTCCGTCAAACCGATGGCGCCGACCTCGGGGTGCGCGAACACCACGCTAGGGATATTGCTGTAGTCTATATGCGCGTTTGCGAAGATCTCCGGAGGGCCGTACAAGCGCTCGGCTAACCGACGACCGGCAGCTATGGCAACGGGCGTCAGCTCCGCCTTTCCGCACACGTCGCCCAGGGCGAAGATGTTTCCCACGGAGGTATTCTGGAAATCGTCGACGACGACGTGGCCCTTCTCATCGGCCTGTACGCCGGCGTTCTCGAGGCCGAGCTTGTCCGTCTCGGGCACGCGACCCACGGCCCAAATCAGGTGGTCCACGTCCGAGAGGGCGCCCTCGCCCTTGTTGTCCTTGTAGTGCACGGTCAGCTTGCCCGTGGCCGGGTCCTTGTTCACGCGTGTCTGGACCGACTCCTTATGCAGGTGTACGCCCAGCCTTTCGTACTCGGCCGTCACGCCCTCCTGGATCATGGGGTCGAAGGTCCGCAGGAAGGTGTTGTACCGGATGAACAGGTGCGTCTCCACGCCCAGGGCGTTGAACATGCCCGCAAACTCCACAGCGATGTATCCCGCGCCCACGAGCGCGACCTTCTTAGGCAGCGTGGCGATGTCGAAGAAGCCGTCACTGTTGGTGCCGTATTCGGCGCCGGGGATATCAGGAGGGCTAGCGGGGCGGCCGCCGACAGCGATCAGGATGCGGTTCGCGCGGACGGTAGACTTAGTCCCGTCGTCTTCGGTGATCTCGACTTCGTTCTTGGATAAGAATTTTGCGCGGCCGTGCACGTATTCAACCTTGTCGTTGTTGAGGTTGCGCTCGTAGATGCCGTTCAGGCGCTTAATGTAGGCGTCGCGCTTCTGCTTAAAGGTCGGCCAGTCGAAGGGCGCCGTCTCCTGGACGTTGAACCCGTAGGCCTTGCTCTCGTGTATGGCCTCGGCCAGGGCGGCCGCGTTGAAGGTGACCTTTTTCGGTACGCAGCTATATTTCAGAAAAACGATACTTGGTCAGCGCAAGCCTCCACTACGCAATTTTGTATAATTAGGTAGGCTGTAAGGAAGGAACTTACCCAACGTTCACACAGGTACCTCCCAACCGGCCGGACTCGACAATCATGGCCTTGGCACCGAACTTGCTGGCGGCCATGCGGGCAGCACCGAGGCCGCCGCTACCGGCGCCGATTACGAGAAAGTCGGTCTCCTTGGAGATGGGAGCCATGTTGTGCGGGGTGGAAGAGAAGTGCCTCGAGAATGTTGTTATGCGTGAAGCAGCCGTCTTTGAAGAAGGGATGGTAGTGGTAGAATATGTAGAATAAACAGAAGTAGAAGCTATGGTAAGTCTTCTTAGAAATACAAACGAGTGCATTACACCCACTTGGTCTTTTATACACCTATTTATACAATCAAGGGAAGGAGGGGACCTTTAAGGGTCTTGAGGTGCAGGACAAAAGGTGGGGGGGGGGGGGGGGATGTCTGTAGGTCTGTCTTGCAGGCGTCTGACGTTCTTTGATAGCGTAGAATGCGTGATGGATTGTGCAACAGTAGATAGGGAATTAACTATTAGTAAGAGGTGGCTTCTTTTTCCTTCCTTCCTTAGCAGAGTCTGTCCGGATGGGTGAAACTTGAGAGGGAGCGTCAGAGCCTGGCCGGGATATAATTAGTAAGGCTAAAGGTTGATACTACGCTTTGTGACTGACTACAAATAAGAAAAAAAGGTTGATACCAACAGATAGGAACTTGCGATACCAGATTAGAAGTTTTGGACGACTTGCTGAGACAACTCTTGTAGCGATAAAACTAGTATCAATACGGGTAGATTATGCCAGTGGTCAGTATACTACTGCCGTATCAACACGCTCTACGATGCTTGATCTCCGGAGGGGCTCCAATCCAAAGGTGTGGAGATCTTAAGGAAGTGTGTCACTTACTAACCTAGCGATTTGGAATGCATAATGCAGTGGGGAAAGGCGGCCAAGATGTTCTATTATTAATGTTAAAATTCTCCTATTCGAACGCTACGACCAGGCGAAACCTCTCCATCGGGTATAGTCTCCAACTTGTTAGATATATACGGTACAGTAAAGTCCAGCATCGAAGAAGCACGCTCTCTCTCATTCGAATCATTCCGTGATAGCCTCACTTCCTACAGTAGTAGACAATATTCCACATAATACGACTCTATGGCCTTTGCAGATAGATGGTCAAACACCGAATAATATCGGCATTTGGAATCATCGAAGTCTTCAAGTCCTCGGCTTCTGTTCATCGGGAATTGATGATTATGGATTGATCTACCTATCCCTTCGCCACAACAACTCGAAGCCCGCATTCATTCACTCGCTCGCTCACTCAATCACTCACATGGCTGGCGTATGTATGTCGGTAGGTGGGTTAGTGGTTTCTCAGTACTGGTAGTACTACCTACCTCCTTACCTACCTATCTACCTAGGACCTAGCAGGTGTGGAATCAAAGGGACGCAATCCTCCAACCTGCATGAGACGGCCTCTACCTATCTCCCTACCATCTAGGTTAGGCGCTTCAAGTTATTCGTTCTGTCGTGGGGAATAGTAGGGAGGGCAAGACCATGACAGCAGCAGCAACCCGCACTTCCGCGCTCGCTTCATGCATAAAACCACAACAACAGAAACAGCAGGCCCTATTACCACTACGCGCCGAGCAGTTGAAGCGCCTATCCTTTCTCTGTGGTCTACCCGTGAGCGGACGCAAAGATGAGCTAGCGGCGCGCTTGGCCCTCGCATGCGCCACCGGTTCTACCTCATCAAAACCACAACAACTGCCGGCGAAATCTCGGTCTGTGTCTGGGTCTCAGCCTGTGGTCCTGAGTATAGATCTAGGGATCAAGAACCTGGCTTTCAGCCTCTTGACGCCCGTTGCTTCTTTGAGGAAGCTCAATGCGGCTGGTGTTGGTGCAGCTGATGGTGGGAACATAACAGGTCCACCAGCGATAGAGCTCCACACGTGGAAACGTCTCTCCTTCCTAGACCCTTATCCCCATTCCATTTCCACCAGCACTACTACTACTCCCTCTAAACAGCAAAATGAAACTGTCACCAACGAAGAGGTCGATGTGGAAACATCCACATCCATATTCAGTCCTCCAGCCCTCGCCAAAACCGCAAACACATTCCTGCAAGAAACGGTCCTGAAGCTGCGGCCCTTGCCGACGCACATCCTCATCGAGCGACAGCGCTGGCGCAGCGGCGGGGCGGCCGCGATCCAAGAATGGACTGTGCGCGTGAACACGCTCGAGGCCATGTTGCACGCTTCCTTACGCACTTTGCGGGATCTGGGGGTGTGGAAAGGGGAGGTGGTGCCCGTGACACCTGAGAGGGTAGGGCAGTTTTTTCTTCTCGGCTCTGACTCTGACCCCGACAAGGCACTTAAGCTCAAAGAAGCAGAGGAAGAGAATGAGGTTGAGGTTGAGGGTGAAGATATACCAGCAAGCGGCGAACGAGCGAGCAGTAGAAGGAAGAAAAACAAAACCAAACCCAAAAAAACAACAACAAACGCTGAAACAAAAAAGGCGAAAATCGCCCTCCTCACCCGCTGGCTCGACGAAGGGGATCTAATAATACGACCAGCTAATGCCGAGGCGGGGAATATGGTGGATGCGTATAGAACTGCGGTGAACAGGACTAAATCCAAACGCAGCAGCAACACTATCCCGAATACTACCAGTAGCAGCAGCAAGTTAAAATCAAAATCAAAATCAAAGGCTAAACCCGCAAGCAAGGAAGATGTACTACTAACACAAGGAGAAGAAGAAGAAGAAGAAGAGAGAGAAGGCAGAGGGGAAAGAGAAAAAGGAGGAGAAGCCCTCGTCAAACTAGACAAAAAACTAGATGATCTCACCGATAGCCTCATGCAGGGCATGGTGTGGCTTCGCTGGCAGGAGAACATGGCGTTGTTGAGATCGGAAGGGGGTGTTGAGAAACTTCTGCAACGAGCATGAGGTCTATATGGGGAGGTTTAGTTAACTGGTTGGTGATGTCTCGAAAGGCGAGGGGCGGGAATCTATGTGTAACTGTAAAATCTCGACTCTATAGCATCTTTCATGAAGGGGGGATATATACCCATGATGATAGACGTCGCCCCGTCATTTGTAAGTCTAATGAATTAACGAAAGATATTGACTAAACTATCAGTATATTATTTACAATCTCTACACAACGACAGGCAGACACATGTCACACAAATATGTAACATAAGAATCTCAAATTCTTGCTAATAAAACCCCTCGGAGCCTTTGTAGGCATGACGATATCTACACTATGTTCTTAAACCAGACCAGACCAACGCCGGCATCATCAACTCAACCCAACCCAACTCAACACATCACTTCATCATCCATCCCATATATGTATGTATGTATCTTACTTTATGATGGATAAGGCGGGTTTCCATAACCGCCTCCCCAGTGCTGTTGTTGCCCGTGGGGATAACCCCCCGCATGAGGCGGAGGCGGCCCTCCGTATCCGTGGCTCGAATAAGGGGGACCTTGCTGTGGCGTCGAGGCACTGTAGTAGCTCGCAGCTTCGCCTTGCGGAGGAGGCGCGTTATATTGTCCTGGATAGCCGCCTCCTGCATAACCACCGGCTTGGCCATACGACGGCTGGCCGCCGTATCCTGGGCCTCCTCCATGAGACGGGTATGGAGATTGAGGTTGGTGGTACCCGTATCCCGGGGAGCCTTGTGGCCTAGGCGAGTGTGACGAGGTAGGACGGTCAGAATAGCTCGAGCTTGGGCGATCACTGCGTCCCCCGCCCATCGCGTTCAGGTCCCGGGTTGCGCATTGATCCCATAGGGAGCCCTTTGGTCGTCCGTGACCAAGCTGCTCGAGCATTCCGCCGTCGAAAATGCCACCACCGTGGGAATGGCCACCGTGGTCATTCTTCTGGCCCGACTGAATATGGTTCTTGCCAGCACGGACAGATTCCGAGCCCAGAACGTGGTTGAGATCGTGACGTCGCGAGTATTCGTCTGCCCACTTCCGAACAGTGTCGAACATGTTCCTCTGGATCTCGATACGTTCATCCCGAATAGCCGGGTGGTGGAAAGCTCTAAGGACGTCATCGACCACCTCGTGGACGGGAACGCCAGGGTTATCCCATGCATAGAGGACTCGGCTAGAAACTTGTTAGTAGAGAGGCCTACATCAGACAGACGCGGATATCACATGACTTACGGGACAACATATTGGAGGACAGTGGCAGCAACACGGCCGGCACACGGGTTCAAAACGTTGGTGAAATGATCTTTAGAGAGCATAGAGTGGGTAGGATCAGTGCAATGGGGATTCTGCCATGGCTCTAACTGGGAATGAGCACTGGCGCTGATGACGCCCGAGGAGCCATCTTTCAGTGCCTTGGTGACGGCGTTGATGATAGGTCTGATAAAGGGAGCCAGAAGACCCAGGACGAAAGCAGTCAATGTCTCGCTGATATGATCCAACAAGCTCTCTAGTCCCGGGATTTTGGCGATTCCTCTGTTGATAGACTTGACGATCCTGTCGCGGAACGCTAGGATAGGATAGACCTGCTTGGAAACCTTGACGGGGTCGAAGTTTTCGCTCATACCGGGGACTATATTGACGTTCGCCCGCGTGCCGGAGTAACCGCCGCTCTGGTGGTTTCTCTGCTCCTGCTCCCGTGACGCCCGCTTCAGATCATTTGCCTCGGAAGCCAGTCCGCCTCCTACTCCGGGTAGCTGGGCAATGAGAGAAACAAAGTCTGCGGCTCCGCTGCTACTGCTGCCGCCTCCAAAGAGCGCACTACCAAGACCTCGGCTGCTGCTACTACCGCCGCCGCTAGGCCCACTGCTATTCTCGCAGTTCTTCAGTGCGACGTCCAGTTGATCGACCTCCGACTGGGTGAAGTGGTCGTTCGCCTCCCCCAAGACGGAGTGCAAGAAATCCACTCCGCCGAAAGTTCCTGTCACCAAGGGGAAGACGCGGCGCCCACGCAGGTTGATTTCAGCGGCAGTTCCACAGTGGGGGAACACACCGTGATTTCCGAGTTCACGCAGGGCCAGTTCACAATAGTTACTGTGAGCACTGAAGTCCTCCATGCAGTGAAGCGCTTGACCGAGACATCTCAGAGCCTCACAAAGATCCTCTTCCTTCCCCTTACCATGGGCACCGTTAGTGTACAGTCTGCCAAAGTGAATACTACGTTCAAAACTGAATCTTAGATAGCCGGCGCTAGTTGCCCAGTTACCACGCTCATTGGCAATGTAGTTCTTCATGCCCGTATACGGATCAATCTCGGTCTCGACGGGCATGACAAGCCCACGAAGACGTCGGTCGAATTCTCGGGCATCTTTGCCATCGGCGTAGCCGAGTGGATTGTCTATATGTTCCTCTGGGCGGTATACACCAAGTCTTTCCGCAGTGACTTCGAATTCTTCTGTGGCGTAACCATTCGCAAGAAACGAGAGAACCCAGACTAGAATACGGATGGTCTCGGCATTAACGCCCTTCAAACTACCAACGTCCACTGCCTGCGAATAGTCGCGCAGCCAGTTGCCGAAATAGGTGCGCTGGACAAGCAGGGTTGTCCACTTCTTGCCATGCAAGAAAGCAATCGTCCTATCAACAGGTCATAAATGTCAGGTGATTCGGTCGCTCCATAACTCATACATTCGAGTAACACGGGGTTTCCTGGGTAGGTAAGTGGATAAGTATAGACAGTATGCAGCTTACTTTAGCACATCCTCAATATCTCCATGACGCCAGTTGTGGCCTTCAACCTGGGCGATGGAAGGGATGTTGCCAGCGCCAAAAGCCGCTACATTCGTTGGCATCAATACCAAAACGAGGCCAAGGATCAGCAAAGTGCTGCCAAAGCCAAGCCGAGGTAAACCCATTATGCGTTCTGTGATGAGTGGTAAGCCAGTCCTCAACTGCACTGATGGTCGCTCTTTGGGGAAAAAGTTCCTGAGGCTGGGGGATTATTGCTGTGAAACAACTTTTCTCTCTCCCGCGTGCGCAGTAAGCAGTAACCAATGAGTTAGCGAGTGTGACACGAGCACAGTACGTAAAAGAGTCTATGTGAATCGAGTAGAGACAGCGAGACAGGTCAAGAGAGAGAGCGCACAGATAGCGCGGTGGAGGATGATATCAGCTCAAGGTGAGAAATGATGCTGATGCTGCCCGGAGGATTTATGTATGGTAGCGGGGTACTTGTCAAAATAGCTTGTTGGGTTTTGAAGGTATGTACATCTGTAAAGTTATATTTGGAGGGGTAGCGAAGAGCAGGTGGGCTGAGTGACCGGCCTAGTGACGCAAGAGAAGTGCCGTCGCAACCGACTCTATGCAGGCAGCGCCCAGCTCCTTGAGTGGCTAAGCTTGGAGATGTAATTTACTTGAGAATTGACCAGTCACTTTCCCTTGGCAATTGTAAACAAGTAACCCAGAAAAGCAAGTGTTCGTTACAGCCAACGGCTACCAGGTGTAAGAGCGAGAAAGGTGGGTCTTGGCGATTCAACAATAAGACAAAGAGAGTTCACCTTGAACACATTACATTCCAGACTACTTTTTACCTAAGTATTGAGTGTCAGCTAATATGCCTAAGTGCCCGTGTTCTACGTATCGTCGTGCGAATTTGGTACCGAGACGTAAAAATAATATCAATGGCAACATGAGAATTATTTTGATACTTGACGAATATAGACGCTATCTGCGCGGTCACGATTTTGCCTTTTCCTCTGTTACCAACCTCTCCAGTACCTCAGAGATATGAATAGGTCACCTAACTTTGTGATGCAAAAACAGGTTTCTGCCAAGAGTTCTAGATTTGTTAGTCTGGGCCGATACACCCACGCCGGGGTCATGTCACTCGCCTGTGTTTCTTCACTGTGTGGAGGAGGTACGGCCCAAGGACCCGGCACCTGCCAAAGTGAAGGAATACCTGCTACCTACCACGCGAGTGTAGTCAGCCATTGTGGCGCTGTTTGGGTCCGGGCCGTTACGAAAAAAAGGTCGAGGGATGTGACTGCCAAGTATCACCCAGGTGAAGAAGATAAGGCTTGTTAGCTTACGAATTAAGGGCTACCCGACCAGTCTAAAGGAGCAGGACGGTCCTCCCTGAGACCAGATGGGAATCGCTCGGCAAAACGTAGGAGTGACTCGTCCATCGATCAACTGGCAACCATAGTAGTTATGCTATCGATATCTAGATGGGAATGCCGTCTGACGGATCAGCTCATGACGGGTCCCGCTCATTACGAGCGGGAATAGATCGGCCGTTTTAGAGGAAAGGTGTCAGCCCGGTAGTAGGGGCAGTTAGTAGATTCGTAATTGTAAGAAGAACAAAAGTGTAAATAGGCATTTTCGAGTAGGTATACTGGGAAGTTCTCCGGCTCATCCACGTGAAGGTTGAACCCCACACCCCTACATGATGATGCACATAGTAGGGAGCGGCATACCTTTTCTACAGTACCACAGTGAGAACCATGGATGAGAAAATGGCCGAGGCGTGCGGCTGCATGTACTATGTATGTAAATAATGAGATCGACGAGTTCCCTTTCAGGTAACCAGCTTATCCCAATATAGCATCAGCCCTATCATAAATGGACGAGTGCGCCTTAAAGTAGATTTGGCCGGTATTTCATGCGCTCTCCATATCTGGTTAGCCCGGAAGACCACCCATGTCCCGCCCCGTTTTGCAACGCCATCCTACCTCCGTTTGAGCTCCCCCAACGCCTTCTGGAAGTCCCTGATCGCCGCGGCCGACGCCGAGATCTTGCTGCCCAAGCGACAGAACCCAGAGAACCACTGGATGACGTTCAAGCGTCCAAAGGACTACCCGGGCTCAACGGACGAAGGGCCCGTTGCCCAGATCAGCCATTAGATCTACCACGAAAGCGCCGCGGAGATGGGACTCAGCACAACGCCAGAGTATCCGACGGTCGAGTTCACGGTTACAGATATCGGCCTCACTCTCAAGACTCTGTAGCTTTGCGCCGAAAATCGAGACTTCCGATGACGCGGGCGATGTAGAATGGCAATGGCTGGTAAGGACGGAAGCCTTGGGTCTCGCGATTTCGCGAATGGGGCGGGTTGGGACTGCGTGGCGATCGCAGATGCGGCTAATCAGGGGGCAGGATGGCAGCACCTCGGAGACAGTGTTGCGGAAGAGGAAGAGGAGGAGGAGTGGATGGGCTTCGACGATTAATTGTTATCAAGTGGCGTTTGCATGGCATCTGGAGCGATACCCCCGCAGTGAGAATTGATCTTGCAATTATTCTCACTTGCAAACCATAGCCTAACTTCTCGATCCCTGTGACTCTATGGCAGCTTTGCGTTGAGTGGGACCTGCGCATGAGTCTTCGCACAGAGTTGAGACTTTGGTGGGGAGTCATATCAGCCTCGTCTCGTAAACGCGAGAGAGTCGTCTGTCTTGTCTGGCAATACAAACGGTGGGTAGGAGAGGTGAACAGATGTGGGGCCGGGTCTTTCAGGGCAGCACAAATCATGATTGGTAGGTCTATTATTCGCCTACCTATTTGCAGCCAACAAGACAAGCATGCTGGCTGATGAAAATAGCCGCAGTGCGGCGTGCACGTTTGACACTGGTTCATTCGCCCCTGTCCCTCCTGTCCCCTCCGTCCCCCACCTTGACAGCATTGCTAGCGCCTGTACGACATCTTGCACGGCCTGTGTACATGTCCTGACCGGACAGCTTGTTACCTGTTCCCTTATCTGCCCTCAGCTCTTGGCTCGCGCTTGGTCCAGCATGCCAGGTAGGGTTGCTGAATCAAGAGGCAGCAGGGCTGCGGTCGAGCGCCGAGCGTCCGGACGCAGACGGTCTGCCATGGCTCAAGCCGCGCTTCGTCGTAGAAGCTGCGTCCCTGATCCTCCTCTCAGAGCGGACGTCTATCCCGGTGCCGAAGCTCATTGCGGCCGGCGTGGACAATAATGGCCTTGCCTTTGTGGAGACCGAGTATATATTCGGATTGGTCCGCGGCGACATGGCCGCTTTAGATTGCCGCATGCCTAAACTCCACCGCTTTCAACAGCCAGGGTTGCCGTGCACCGCATGCGGAAACATTGTCCGCGCCAATGCCGATCAGTTCGTCCGAGAAGTGGTGTTACCCTAGCTGAGAAGGCTGAAGAGCGACACGACGGGCCTCGAGGGCATCGTGGTTCCGCCTCGCTGGGTTGTCGAACACGACCAGAAGGAAAGCTGGCCGGCGTTGAAGTCTCGTCATGCTGACTTTGTCTTTGGTCATCATGACCTTGTTCTACACAACTTACTGTTTTCTACCAGGACACTAGAGGTGCTGGTTCTGTTGGATTTAGAAGAGTGTGGGTATTCTCCTGCAAAAGGACAGCAGTGGAAGGTTGATCGGGCTGGGCAGTTCGAGCTGTATGAAGACATGGACTTGATACGGAGGCATATTGAGCTCATCGGTGGCTGAGGAGGCACAACGCCTACTCAGTGCATCACAGCTGAGCCCAGCGGGCGTCTAGCTAATTTGAATACTTCCCCTTTCAATTGATTTTCAAGATGCTCCTACACACGAAGGCATTTCTCAGTCCATCGCGCACCATATCGATTTGCAAAAATGATTTGTATAAGAAACTATCTGACTTGGCCAGAGTTAGATCGTGGCAATGAGCGACAAAAAAGTAGAGTGGTTTTCAGTCCCGCATAAAACTCAGCACTTGGACAGCCATCTTCATCTGTCTGACTGTCTATGGGCTTCTATACTATACGAGGGGCTTCAACACGCCCAAAAGGCTATGAAGAAAGACTGGAGAGAGGAGAGCCACTGCATCATGAATCGATATCAGCGAGGACTCGAAAGGAATCGTGTAAGGTGTAGAGCATAACGGCCGCGCCGCATGAAAATACCCTAGCGTTCTTCATTACGGTCATTTCTGCCCCGGCCGCCTCCAGCCAATCGTGTCCAGCCAATCATGTGCAGTAGCTCCGCGCTACTGACGCCAGGGGTGCGCTATTCCCTACCTCTACTAGGCGGAGTAGGGCCTGCATCTATCCTTCGCGAGCTGGGAGCATGTGATCAAGCAATTCTCCGGAGTAAACTGGTCTCCTATACAGATGTACGAGTATACTCTTCTAAATATTATACCTATTTCCTTAGTCGGTCGTAAATAACCTGCATATGCATCCCTTACGTCATACATAAGGCGGGATTAGTAGCTATTCAAAGAAAGCATGCGGCTTCTTGCAAGTCAGGTCGTCACGCGGCCCCCATTCCGATGCATGTTCCGACAGTACGATTCCGTAGGTTATTTGTATGTTGATATGTCCGAAATTGCATGATAAGACAGACGATATTAATGAAAATAACATCGACGAGCAACAATAAAAGTGACAGAAAGATAATAAAAAAAGGCGAAAAATATAATTGTACGCTACATTGAAAATGCCCGAGATGGTTTCAGTAAGGTTGTCTACATCTGCTCTTCTATCAAGTTAATTCGCCACGCGCACATGTGATCTGTTCATTACCTATATCGTGTCACCCACCATCAATTCCGAACTCTAACCTCTGACATCACGCTTATGTACTACCTAATACCAACCTCACTTCACTTTGTTTCCGAAGCCCGGAGATAAGCCAGGCGCCATCGGTCATCTTACTTACTAGACTCATGGGTGCGAGAGAGTATGACTCAGATTACATGGTCTCGTTCCTAGCTCATCTCTTTCTGTTAACTCGAGATTCCGGAGTTTCGCAGCCGGGAAAAGGACACCGGTATTCCGAACTAGAACCTATAATATAACAAGTCAAATCTTCTTTCAAAAAAGCCAAGCACAGTCAGATATGAGAAGAGGTACACAAGATTGACTATAAAAGGTATATAAACTATCTCGTAAGTAAGCTGTGCAGCGGTGAGACCGACCGATGGAAAGATGAAAAAGTGAAAAAAAGACAATGAGTAATTAGATGTCGTTGTTGACTGCTGAGTCCTTGGCTTATGATGATGATGATGATGATGATGATGATGATGATGATGATGACGATGATGAATAATGAAATTCGCGTCCTTTTCGGACCGGTCGAATTTTTGTACGTCGCGAGATTCAACAAGGGAAGAAAAATAGTCGTACGACTTTGGAGTAAAGCGAGCATGCAAAGGGAATACGAAAACGAGCAGGAACAGGTAGAGTAAGGTAGGGTAGGCGAACACACAAGGAGGCGGTACTGCCTACGTACGAGGCGATAGGACTTATATCCGCCTAGGTAGAGTAGACAGGAGGTGTAAATTCAAACAATGCCTTTGTATTGTATTCTCTGTTGTGGCTTGTCGTGAAAGGAACTAACATGTTACTCGGGGACAAAAAGATCCTCTTGAATGATTGGTACTCGTAAAAAACCCGTATCAGTGTTTCAAAACGGCCGCGATGTTCAGCTCGTAGCACTACTCGTGTATAATCAATCTATCTGTTCATATCGTTAACGAAATACAAATCTCTATAACAACAGTGGTGATAGCATACTGAAGGTTTTTTAAATAGTGTATAAAAAGAGGACAAGCTCACTGGCTTCGAAGTGTCCCCTCTCCTAAATATAAACATACCCACGCGCATAAACAAGAACAACAAAGCGGAAAAACCACAATGGCTTCTCCTCAGCGCCCCACAATCGCAGATTTCCATCTGACTCGAGTTCCATGGAATTTCTTTTACCACGAAGAGGTCAGTTTCATGAACGCCTACGTAGATCCCGAAGGGGCCGGGGCGGGAACCTGGCTCCCCAACAGCGTCTGCGACCCCCGGAAAGGCCAACTATCCCTCGGGCTGCAGAACCACTACCGTCTATGCATATACGCCGTATCTCTCGACCTGTGCGCTTATGTGGTGACGTCTGTGTTCTTAACATCAGGCGACGGGCCATTCGCGGACCGCCGCACCGAGATGCGCCACAGGGACATGATGGTAGACAACTACATCGCTGCTGGCGGCGACCCGAAGACATGGCGCTGGCTCGGCGTCGCGTCCGTGCTGAACGGGAGCGCAATGAGAGCTTTCGGCGCTACTTTCGAGGAAAAGGGAATGGATTTCACTGAACCTTGCACTTTGGAATTCTCCCCCCACGACCCGGACCCAGCGACGCAGAGGTTGGTAGCTTGCAATCGCGACAACCAGTGTGTGCGCGGTGTCGAGTCGCTCGTGAGACGCTACGGCGACGAGCTGATGGGAGGAGCCAGGGTCAAGAGGTTCATCTTCGTCTCGGACGGGTATCCGGACTGGATTAAGGATGAGCTCGGTAATAACTCTGTGCTGCCCCCCGGAACGGCAAACCCGGACGTTCACATGCTTGTGGAATTCTTCCGGCCTGGTGAAGAGGGACATCCCACTCCTGAAGCAAATACTACTTAATCTAGCTTAAGGTAAGGTAAGTGGCTGAGCGGATGGGTGCGAGGTAGATGACATAAGTGACTACACACATACATAGGTAAGTAAACAAGACAACAGTTAATATTAACATAGACCCTTGCCTATAGATTTAATTAAGGACCAATAATTTCATAGAATTAAATTTAAATTTAAATTTTATTTAGAAAAGACCATTCCCGTGACTAAAAGGCCCCTCCTTACCTTTCATTCTCACGTCTCACAAAAGGCGGAAGAGCCGCGTAACCGTAATCAAACCCTACCCTCCCACGAAGTATTATTGCATAAACAATGGACCAACGTCTTTTCTTTATTTTCTTCTCCAGTCGACGTTGTCATAACGATCAGTTTTCCACGCCTCGCAATATCGAATTGGTAAATACGCCGTACTTGTAAAATATGCCTCGTCGTTTGATGTTGATGGCAGCTAGCCTTCTCGACACCGAGCCTTTCCCTACCTTACCGACAATCCCGCATGGTATACATTATACCTAATCTGAAACATGCATGCATGTATGTATGTAGGATAATATCCATCTCCACACACAAGAGCAAAAGGGGGGACACAGCCACCCCGCCTCACTCACTCATTTGATGTAGAAACAACCTACATACCTATATAAGTAGTCCTATTCCCAGTCACCTGGGAAAACGAAGAACGATCCTTGTCGAACGCCTCTTTGGGGGCCGTTGTTTCGACAGGACACGAGGCGGACAGGGTTCCTTTGCCTGATCACGGTCTAGAACCCCCTGTCATTCGGAGCCGGATGTGATCTTCCTGGGAATAGAGTTTAGATGGTCTTCTGAATCCTTCCCGGTATGTGTGTGCGTGTGTGCCCCGAAGCGGGGGCAGGGGGTCTCGATTGTCGGGTCACGTCGAATCAGGGGGAGAAGGCGGTAAGAAGCCTTGCGGCTTATTTCCCTATGACCTAATGTTGCAACCTTGTAACGTTGTAGACTATTCGACTGAGCCGCAAGGTCGCAGTGGTGGTGGTGGCGGCAACGGCCTTAGGTACTTTTTCATCATCAGCTAGGCCCTTAATCTAGGCATGTAGGCCCTATTATGGTTATAGAAACAAAAGGAGAAGAGAAGCCACGTGTACGAATGCCGAGACAACCCGACGATCTAGTATTTCTGCCTCGAGGAACGAAACTACATAACTCCTTCCCAAGGCCCAAGGATCAGGTACGGAAATACCAAGTAGCATGGAGAACGACTGAGGACGCAGCCTCTTTTTACATCTCACACCGACCCCCGGTAACTCGACGCGGGTGTTGGCGGTTGGTTCCGTGTATAGAACATTTTGAAGGTTTCCAAGGCTTCGAGAACTTGGAAGGGCTCGAAAAGAAGCCTTACGCACAGCACAGCTTTTCATACATATATGTAAGGGCCTTCGTTGTTTGAGTCGCACCATATAACCCTATCTAGGCATGTAGAAGAGCGGAGGCGTGGTATGGAATGCTATAGTTTCCTGCGGGAGGGGGCCAGATAGTCAAGTCCCGGGTATTAAATACGGGGCTTCTAGCCTGGTCCGTCGGTCAGCTCAACCCGAGCCCATCCTATTGTATTCTCGTCTAAATATTTTTTGTTCCCGTTTTCTAATAATACTTATGCAAAACGCCATAGTGAAACTCTATCCACTCTTGAGTCATCATGAAAGTGCTGTACACAAATGTCTATACCTAAGGTAGGCGCATGCATATGATGGGCTCTTGTCAGCAGAACAGCCAAGAGGTTGCATGCTATTGGCAAAAGTCTTGCCAAGCGGTAATTGTAGGGTAGTATCCATTATATAACCCGAGCAACAGTCGGAGTTTTTTCCTTTCCCTTATCTTTAACTTAAGGAGAGGTGGGTAGAAGCGGAAATGATGTGGGACAAGAGTGTCAAATGAGCGGTCAGGGCCATTTCAAAGCAACAAAAGTGACAAACATCCAATACCAAGTTGGATACTCATTCACCTAGATGGCGAAGGAAAGGCGGACACTCAGTATTCTCTACTTTTTGCTTTGATCTTCCGTCTTTCCTCATAATCCTCAATCTGATTTTGGTTTTTGCCTTCGCCTTATGTTACCACTATTGGATACCCGATCCGATATTATTCGAGCGAGACCTGCCCGGCGGTGTGTAACATGTCAAAACGAAGCCTGCTCTGAAATAACGTTGAGTAGAATCATTGTTGCACCACAGGTCAGACACGGTCACACGAAAGCTGCTAACCAGTCGAGGTTATGTATTTGCGGGGGAAGGTAGCGACCCTCAACCCTGATTTGTCTCAGGGCTGCATACACAATGTACCTATCTTTTGCGTATCCTGTATGCACGTAGCAGTGAATCAATATCAAAGTCCGAGCTTTGTCGACGTTTCGCGCCATCGAGATCAACTGGCAATCGAGGTATCACAACCTAATCATGCTCGAACCCGGCCGATTTCAAGCACGTAGATAAGCGGGAGCCGCGAAGATCACGGGAGATCTCCGCTATGCGAGACATAGATCAAAACAAAGCGGATAATATACATACGGCATCAAGAGAGTATATTTAGTGTATTCTTCATTAATATATATTAACAGTGAGTAAAGATCCGGTTGGGTTAACTGCTTAGCTACCTGGCGACAAACGATGAAGCCCTCTACTCTGTTCTCCGGATCTATACGGCGGATCCTAACAGAACAGCTCTCCTAATTCGCTCGTCTACTTAAATTTCAGACGTCATGAAACATTCCTAAAAGCCTAAAAAAGGGATGGAAGGAAGGATGTTGCATGTAAAGGGCTGTAGGGCTGTGATAAGCCACGAAGCGGCCCCCGCGATAGATCAGCCCTTTTGCTGGCTAAGGATTTAAGGCGACGTTCTAGATGAATAAAATATGCTGAAGGATGATGATTGACGGCCCGAATCTATACGCCGAGTTTGTCGTGGTACGCTGGCCGCAGCAGCCGGCCCTTGGCCTATTACAGGATACCTAAGGTATGTAGGAGAGGTACAACTGCAGTGAAGTCGACGCCATAAGGACACGCGACAGGGCATACAAGAAGCGACGGCTTAAAGTGTATATGCGTATGTAGAGGCAGGCCACAGGACAGGGGAGGTGCAGCACAACATCTTGCCAAGCAGTTGCACATAAACAGAAAAGCCACTGCAGTAGTAGCGCGATTCTTTTTGGTTGGACAAGAGCGAATCAGCTGGCGAAAGGTTCCAATCTACCGGGACAACGGCTATTGGTTCACAGACCAGCAAGCAGATGGTACACCGAAGGGTTCAGATACTCTGGCCACAACGAGCCGGTCCTGATCTTGACGTGGGTTAGCTCTTGCAGTACAGCATCAATCTCCTGCTGCCCACTTAGAGGTGAGGCTTAGAAACTATAACTATAACAATAACAACGGCAATAATCGTCGGCAAGATCAGGTCTGCTAGCGTAATGACTCATATTGTCCAGCGTATACTAACCTAGTAGGCTAAGGAATTTCCGTTTTCTGAGTAGGTAATACTGGTATGATACTGTGATGTAATGCTGTGTGGTCTTTGTTGGAAGAAAAGGTCAGTAGGCCCCCATCGTCAGCAACTGGTCCATTCTTGCTTACCGGGCTTACAATTTGGTTACCTACTGCACTCGGGTGGCCCGTTGCTGAGTAAAGGACACTAGAGAAAGAGCGTTCAGTGAGAAAACGAGACGAAGTACCCGGGATAGATGCCGCTTGCCGTACTAGAGACGAGAGCGTTAAGACCGACAGGCAACTGGATGGCCGTCCGTTTGTGCACCTTCCAGTAAGGGAGAAGGTCATAATGAAAGCCGAGAATCGAGGGCAAACATATAATAAAAACGGAAATAATAAAGATAAAAATAAGAATAGTGGCTAGTATGTAACCCGAAATAGGGCCCTGTCACCGTTCATCTTCCCCTGTTCAACATCACCCTTACATCTACCTACCATTCACAATAATCCCATGGATTGTTTAACAAAGTGTCAAAGTGGCAGCCTTGCCAACGCACTCGTGTATATAACTGTCCTTCCTGCCCACCCTCCAAGCTCTCCTCTTGTAGACTGAAACCTGCAAGATCGTGAAAAAGGCAAAATTTTCGCCACCCCTCAACGCACTCTTACCAAAAAACCTGATACCCGCGTGCTTCTGCTTGACACACTCTCATCATAGAACACCACCCCAGTGCTCTATCTCTCTCTATATCCCATCCTATAATAAGATAGTCAATATGCCTCTTACGTTAGGAAGAGACATCACCCCTCGGGGACAGCCTCTCAGACAGCCGTCAAGCAAGTCCCCCCATATCCTCGTTATAGGAGGGGGTGTTACCGGCCTTGTATCGTAAGTACACATGCTACCCCTGAGATTCTGAGACATACCTTCGGCTGGCAGGTACACCGACCGGGTGTATCGTTGCCCCATCTGTTGCACTATAGTATACCATAGGACAAGAACAATAAGACGCACATGCTGACCATACGTTTCATCTACAGCTCGTGGGTCCTCCTGGACCGTGGCTATCGTGTCACAATCCTCAGCAAGGCCTGGGTCAGTGACCAAGATCGTTTGACTTCTCAGATCGCCGGAGCCCTCTGGGAATTCCCGCCAGCCGTTTGCGGTCAACACACAGACAAGATCTCTTTAGCCCACTCTAAGAAATGGTGCATGACAGCCTACCACATCTGGGACGGCATTGCTTCCATTCCATCCCTCAGCATAGAGTCTGGCGTACGCATGATGCCATCCGACTTCTTCTTCTTCGACAACATTGAGAAGGACCCCCAGCAGCACTCCAAGATGGCTGAGATTATGGCAAGCGGCGTCCGGGGTTTCTACAGAGGAGCCGACATCATCGACGATAGAGGCATAGACCCTTCTTATGGTGCCGAGGACGCCTATGAGTTGATGGCCCCGGTCATCGACACGGACAAGGCCATGCAGTGGCTCACCCAGCTTGTTGAGAAGAAGGGTGCGAACCTTGTCACTGAGACTATCGAGACTGACCTTGTCGAGATTGAGGACTCCCTGCGAGCCCGATATGGAGCGGACGTGATCGTCAACTGCGCCGGACTGCAGAGCTACACCCTTGCCGGCGACGACACAGTTTACCCGATCCGCGGAGGACTGATCCGAGTCATCAACGACGGCCAAGACTTCCCGAAAGTTAATGCCGCCCTCACCATCACAGCGGATGCGGCCCACTCGTCCAACGAAATCGTCTTCCTTGTACCTCGCAACGATAACATCCTGCTCATCGGAGGCATCACTGAGCCGCATAATTGGGACCTGGATCTGACCCTGGATAGCCCGATCATTCGGAGGATGCGCGAACGTTGCGAGAATTTCTTGCCCGGCCTAAAGAATGCCCGCCTCGATCCGGACTACCCACTGGCACAGGGACTGCGACCTTTCAGAGGTAAGAATGTCAGAGTCGAGCGCGAGCTTCGGAGGACCGGCAGCAAAATCGTCCATTCGTACGGCCACGGAGGCGCCGGATGGAGTCTCTCATTTGGCTGTGCCCAGGACGTTCTCACGCTTGTTGAAGAGACACTTGCTGGCATTCCTGCTAGACCCATGGGCGACAGAGTTAGTGGTCGTGGCAAGCCGGATATTGTTGCATCTCTCTGAGCTTGCTAGCTGGGAAACTGAGTCGGAGGGTGATACGGGGCGGTGACAGACCGACCACGACGGGGACGGTCTAGATGCTAATGTGGAAATGAAATCGACCGCCGGATGGAGCCAAGGACAAAGAATTTGGGCATTACACGGTGTTCCTCACGGAAAATTACTGAAGAGGCGTTACTAGGGCGATAACCACTTAGACTATTGTGCTGCTTTCTTTCCCTACTGTCAATAAACTATGTTTTCTTCGCATCCTAACACAAATGAGGACTAGACACCAGAATGTTCTCCGGTTGAGGTACCATCGTGTGAAGCTCGTGACTCTGTGGCCTTTCAGCAGCGACAGGAATTACGGTGTGTGAGTACAACGCTATCTGACGACAGGAGCCTTTCTGTGGATGTATTTGCTTACCATGCGGCGCACGAGGCAGTATCCGTCAATTGCATGGAGTGATTAAGTGACATTCAGACAACACCTCCTCTGCATGGCTATCTGGGTAGGTGACACGTGAGTTGGAGAATAGACGACGAAATGCCTAGACTAGCCGAAACGAAGTACTACCTTTCACTTGCAAGAAGACCTCATTTTACACTACCTAGCTCCCTACGCTACTGGTGCAGAAGCTTGGACTACTTACTGTAGCATATCCGACAAGATTAATGAAAGGTAAAAGGACAGTTTGTAGATGTGTCGATACGTACTGCAAATCTTCGGCCTTCTTCCGCTCACGCCATTTGATGACGCCGATATTGCCCAATGCAATGCGGCCGTGAAACCTTGAATTGCGTGCAGAGTTTATGCCATGCGGTCCATGCCCGATATACACGTAGGGTATGGAACTTAGAAAAGACAGGGGCTGGGTCTATATAACATTTGACTCTTAAGAAAGTGAACTGTGGTCAGATCGAGGCGATGGTCGAGTCTATTCACAGAAAAATATGAACCGATACAAGCATATATATGCTTATATCTACAATCTATGTAGGATTTAGATGCATAGTATATCGGATATAGCATACAAGGCTGCTCTAAAGCATATAATAGGAATACCGGGACAGAGAATCCAGGTTGCGTCATATCCTATATTATACTTGCTTGTACATCCGTACAGCTTAGATGCTTGCTTCAGCCCGAGCTGCGTCGGATCCGCACCGGGTGCGTCCGGTCAACATACGTGTAATCTGATTCCACCGTCATCTTGTTAAAGCCGTGCTCCCTTTTACGTATTGATCTACCTATGTCCCTTTAGCACGAGTGCTATTGTTCTTTAAGATGCAAGGTACAAGTTGGACTTGCTTTATACGATATGAAGGTTAAGAGAGGCACCTACTAAAAGATAAGGTACGTACCACTACCCAATAGCAGCTAGGCGGGTGACCCCAGGAAGGTAACATTCACAGTTTGCCCAACCATGGTTGCCAAGCTGCTTTTACCGTTGGTCGATCAATTGACTCGAGGGGAAGTCTCAGATCACAGTCATGGTCGGAACTCGCCCGGCCTAGGAGCTCCACGGAGCTCTAAGCTAATTTTACAACTAAGTGATATGTACTTGTTTATGCACTGAACAAGTATTGCCATGCATATTTCTCTCTCACTTGCCTGTCAAAAATTGAGGAGTCCGTGAAATATAAACATATGCATTTCAGTGAAGCACAGGATACGAGGCACTACAGTACTTAAAGTCTTGGTTATTGCCACATTGTCGTGTGTGTAAATTTCATTCACGTACAGCTGCAGGTAAGGAGGTAGGTACGTACATACATTTGGGCAATATTTCTGTACTGTAGGCTCGGAGGCTCGGAGGACCCACACCGTGCCGCTACTAGTTTCCAAGGTTGGACCCCTATTATTATCTACACGCCCCATGCTGCCATGGAAGCCTCGAGTTACAGACGCGCAATGAATGAACACATTAACTCCGGGCAGAAATTGCTTTTAGCTACAACAAGACCTACTGTTTTATAAACCGGTCTGGACCACAAAAACTTTCCCATTGTGAACCAACACTGCTGCTACTTATTGTTTCTAACAAACACCCACATATAAGCTTGGTCCCTACCAATACCTCTTCCCCTGCCTCATTCTGCTCATCAACTCCATCAAACGCCACTGGGCCTTGCACACGTCGACTACGACCAAAATGTCCATCTTGTAGAGATCCCCGCCGGACTAACCCCTTGTCCTTGCGTATCTACCTACGCTCCCTCCTACGAGCTCGCAAGCTTAACAAAACACGACACAACCGCACCTACAACTCATCAGAACTTCCCATTCAGAGAAACTTGTCACAATGGCCGTTGCTCAGATCGACTCGCTGTAACCCACAGCGTCTAAACCAGACATCTGTACCTATATCATCTACATGCACTCTCATCCTTCCCCAATCACCACTCGCCTTTTGCAACGCACTGCTTTGCAGATCCATACGTCTTTTGCGCTTTCGGGCATACCAACATATGGTACCTTCTCTTGGAACCTTCCTTGGACCCCTCTCTTAACTGGATCTCTCACCCTTCATTTTGTTCAACGCTCCCTGGCTCCTAGCCTATTATCAATTTACATACCAGTCGAGCTTGGAGACGAAGCTTGCAGAGGGCGGCCTACTTGAAACCAACAATCTACCGGTTCAAAAAGCACCATCGACTTCCACGGCGGCTCCTGGCCTTTTAGACTGCCAACAAAAATGAGCGGGTCGCACATGGTCACCAGTCAGCTCGTGACTGACACACCCTATGAGGGCGAGCCAAGGCCTGTGATGCCCGAGAACCGGGACGAAAAGTCGTCACGGTCATTTGGCGTGATGTCTGGCCACTCCCTGGCGAAAACTATCTTGCGGGAATCCCAGAGTTGCACGAAACGCCTCATGCTTGGCCGTGCTACAATGCCTTCTTATCCACCTCCCGTCAATTTCTCCGAGGTCTTGGATGGTCTATACCGAAGTGGTTACCCACAACTGGAGGACTACCCTTTCCTACAAAGTTTAAACCTGAAGACCATCGTCACATTGGTGAGCAAAGAGCTCCCAGAAGGCTATCGGGACTTTATGGAGGCCAATCACATCACGCACAGAGTTTTCGACATGGCTGGCACGAAAAAGGAGGAGATCCCGGTCGAGCTAATGCGTTCCATCATCCAAGTGGTTTCTGATCGTCGAAACTACCCGATGCTCATTCACTGCAACCACGGCAAGCACCGGACCGGATGTGTTATCGGTGTGCTTCGCAAATCCAAAAATTGGGATATGAAGCGTATCGTCGACGAATATGCCAGCTTTGCCGAACCGAAGGTACGGGAGACAGACCTCAAGTACCTCGCTGACTTTGAGTTGAAGAGTCTTCTGCTCCAGCCACAGGCTATAACCTTGGGGGCACCAGCCAGCAGGTTTTACCGGTTCATACTTGCGGCACTCTTGGTACTTTTTGTCTTCTACCCTATGAGCAAACTGAAAGTACAAGACAAAATCTAGCCCACCAGACTGCAGCCTCCGATTCGACTCAAAAGCATCGTAGGCATAAACCTGCGCAACGGCTGTCCAGCCGGGAAGGGCCTAAACACTTCGACTTTGGGTTTCACTTATCAAGTTGAAATATGGCTTTGTTCATGAAAGGATTCGGAAATAGAAAGAAAGGATGATAGAGACGGGGAGAACAAACGGGAGCGAGGCGCTTGCGGAACTATTTGCATCACATATACATCACGGCCCTAGACAGTGGCGATAGACAGCATACTGGTGCGCCCTTTCCTGTGTGGTGCGCTTTGGTGTTTGATATTATGGAATTTGGCGTTTGGGTTGGGTAAGGAGACCATCAAGTGCTGACAGGTCTCACGGCGTTTCGGGTCAGGCTACTTTGTCAGTGTAGCGAAAATACTGGTACTCTGCTGCTACCATAGTTTGGTACGATGCAGTTGTTGGCGCTACTGAGGCATTAATAAATACACTTTTGTCGCCTATTTGATCCTTTATGCGTGATTATTTTGTGCCCAAAGATGTGACCCCTAACTCCTGCCATGCAGTCCTAATTAGGTATATGGGTATATAATGAGCCGTAACTCGAGAGCTGTAATCATACATGTGATTATGCAGCCTAGACTTAGCCAAGCTTTTGTTCGTTATGTCATACTATTGTACAACCAAATCATGAATCTGGAGAACACAGGTTTGTCTTGCCTCTTCTTACATACCAACAGCCGTGAATAGAGAGGCTGCTTATTTTTGCTTTTGGCACACATCATCCGGGTCCAATAAATCCACCTTAGTCTACCCATCGAGGGTTCTCGTTCCGATGCCGCTTCTCCTTCTCCCTATTCCCCGTAGCATACACCCAACCAGCAGCGATAGTATTCACGACTGCTATGGCGATGGCGGAGCCCCTTACCACACCCCTCACAGAAAGAAACTTGTTACGAAATCCAGCGTTATTCTTGCGCCGCAGGGCTAATAACGCGTAGGTTCCGCTCGCTGCCGTCGTTAAACCGGCGCTGTCGGTCTTAAAACCTTGGAGGTTGGCGTAGCTCGAAAATAGCAGGATAGGGACGAAGAGTAAGGGCAGAGGTTGTGCGGGACGGAGATGTAGAGGCGCTATCAGGGTTGCTAGACCGGTTGGGGCGAAGGAGGAGTCTGTTTGTTTTGGAAGGGAAGAGGAGAGGATGTTAGTTTGTTTATTGTTTTCGTTCGTTTACTTTATTGGATGGGTAGGGAAATGGTTGGGAAATACTTACTGCCCCATGCCTTGAGCTTCTGCTTCACGGACGTTGGCGGTTCGGGCGTTGCCATTTTGTGTGAGTGGTTGGTGGGAGTCCCAAACGCACGGCTGGATGGAAGGAAAGAAGAGTTTGGTGAAAAAGGTTCGGTGACGTCGTTTGTTGTGTGTAAGAGAGGTAGGCTAGGTAGGTAGGTGTGCCTCTTCTTGTTTTGCTTCAGGTTTTGACTAGTTGCGTAATGGAAACAGTGAACCCGAATAAACTGGATTACTTTGTAACAGTAGCACAAGTTTTGAACTTCTAGCGAAGATAGGATAGCTATGGCTCTACAGTACAAAGATGGTATTCTAAACTTCACAAGATCTATCATCAATTGTTCAAGCTGCTCAGGTTGTCGGTGGAGCTGAACCTTAGCACTGATCCCGAAGGTACCTAGCCTAACTGTAGCACATATATATGTACGTCTTTGCAGCGCCAGAACAGTGGAATTGACCAACTGTGGCCCGTACCTATCAAGATAGGTGCAGCAGCAACCTAGGCCTGGCCTTCGGACCTGGTACATAAACACAATGAAAGAATTTAATTGGCTATAGCCCCTATGTAAGTATCCAAATAGGTAGACCTTAAAGGGGCTAGCCCCATCTGGTTATAGCCACGTCCTCTCTATGGAAAGAAACATTGATAACGAGATGCGGTGGTGGCAGACTCGAATGAAGCAAAAATACATGCTCCCGGTACATCTGTACCTGTTCACGTTACCGATCCCTCCTTATCGTTTTATGCTCTACACCTGCAACCGCTGAGACTCCCTACATGTCCCGACCAGCTCTGATTCTACAAACCTTGTTTATTATTTGCTCTTTTTAATAATCACGACTTCTAAACATTACAGAATTAGAAATTGAATCTCACATACAGCGAAATCGAGACGTTCATACTGCCTACCCGAATGTTGTCTGGTTCTCAACCCCAAGATAAGCTGTGAATCCGAACGTTTTTGTGTCAATCCCATTCGCTGCCACTATTGATGAGCAACCCGAAGACACACTAGCCATCGACTTGTACATATTATCAATCCCCCGGCGACTCAAAACACCCCTTATAGAACCGACGCCGCAGCAGCGAAAACCCTATCTTGCCCCGAGAGAAACAAACAAGCAAGCGGAAGTTAGAAACCACTAGCCACAACCCCCACTATGTCCAGCGCCAAAGCCTCCGGCACCGACGCCGGCAAGGGCAGCGCGGGGGCGCGATCGCGAGAGCACAACCAGGGGAATCAGGAGCGGAAGTGCACGCCGGAGCAGCGGGCGGCGGTGCTGCGCATCCGGAAGTGCAAGGTGACGGCCTTCTACGAGATCCTGGACCTGGAAGCGGTGCGGACGACCTGCACCGACGCAGACATCAAGAAGGCCTACCGCAAGCAGAGTCTGCTGACGCACCCGGACAAGAACGGCCACGAGCACGCCGACGAGGCCTTCAAGATGGTCTCCAAGGCCTTTTCCGTCCTCGGCGACAAGGAGAAGAAGGAGCGCTACGACCGCTACGGCACCGACCCCGAGTCCAGGTTCGAGAGCGCCCGCGCCGCGGCCGGGAATCCCTTCTCCGGCTTCGGTGGTGCACGTCCCGGAGGAGGTGGTGGTGGTGGTCAGGGTGCTGGATTTGGTAGAGGTGGCATGTTTGATGATGATATCAGTCCCGAGGAAATGTTCGCGAGATTCTTTGGAGGAGGCTTTGGGGGGCCTTTTGGTGCAGGTGGTAAGCATTATTATGGTGAACAACATCAAGGAGCAAGATGTAGGCTAACACATTTGCTAAACAGGCTTCGATACCGGCCCACAGTTCGTCTTTAACGTAGGTGGAAATAGAGGGTTCAGGGTACATCAGTTCGGCGGCGCGGGTCCTAGAAGGAGACCGCCCCCCGAGGGGCAGCCAGGCGAGCAACGGCAGCAGACAGCTTGGGACACACTGATTAGCCTATTGCCAATCCTCGTCCTATTCGTCTTCCCGCTCCTCACAAACCTATTCTCCGGCTTCGGGGAGTCGCAACCGGCCGTCCCCAACATGGTCTTCGACCAGCCCTCGCCGCCCCAGACATATCACCGGACGACGCCGAAACTACGAGTAGACTACTTCGTGGACCCCCACGACATCGCCGGATGGCAAGACCACCGGCTGAGACAGCTAGACAGGGAGGCCGAGCAGGGGTTCGTGCGCGTCCTGCGCCGCCGCTGCGACACGGAGATGCGCACGAAGCAGGACCTCATCGATAAGGCGCAGGGCTGGTTTTTCCCGGACCCGGATAAGATGAAGATAGCGAGAGATTTCGAGATGGCCTCTTGCAAACGCTTAGATTCTATCGGCATATCAAGATAGTACTCAAACTCACTGTACACACCACACTGGCACAGGACAGTTCAGTTACTGGGGCTAGAGAAAAAGAAAGATTAATGAAATTTTCTTCTCTACTATTTTATGACGGATCAACTTCTATCCTATCCCAAATTCCATGCCTGGTAGAACAAAAGATAATCTTTCTTCACGAATGCGAATGAACATGCCTGTTGCGAAGCAAAGCGATCCCGCCTATCTGTCCCATCTCTTCACTTCCACCAGCCTACTGTCCTTGCCTGCTTTCTATTCTAAGGTGATCAGGTTATATTGCTTAGCAAAAAACAACACACAAGATAAAAAGCAGTGGGGGAGGGGTTGGACATGCATGTATCGGCGTTCCGGGCGAGGCGTTCATTTTCTTCCGGTTTTCCAATTTTCTAGGAAAAAGGGGAGGATAGGAAAGATAAGCATGGCATGGCATGCAAACTGACGAAGAAGAGATAATTAGTGAACTGGACTGGACGGGATGGGGCATGACGGCGCAGGGCAGAATGAGATAGAGAAGGACAGGACAGGACACTGAAGGATATCTGACCTGGTCATGTATAGAAAGAGGAAGTCGGAAAGCAAGCAAGCAAGACAGGCATTCGTGATCGATTCGACAATTGATTAGACCTTGACTTTTACTTTTACTTTCACTTTTACTTTGACCTTGATCTTGATCTCTATCTTGACTTCGACTTCGACTTCGACTCCGACATTAACTTCAACGTCAACTCCAGCCCCTTTTCCTGTAGATAGTTTATATTCATACACATGCTCATATCTGTTGGTGTTTCTGTTTATTTGTTGATGGAGGAAATTCCAAGTCAAGTCAGATCAGTTCGGTCACTCCAGGCGGATTATTCGGCGATGGTGAAGATGATTTCCCATTCTATTATTTTCCAGTATTTCTACCACGGAGCCCTTTCCTTCCTCGCTTGCTTGCGTCTTGGCTGGTCTTGTAAACCAGTCTTCCATGCCTGGTTATTAGGTCTATGTCGTGTACGTGAATACCTATAATCAACATATGGCTTCCTTTCTTCTTTGCCTGTTTGCTTTTTATCTTTAACACAACGCTTATTTATCGATCTCCCACAGTACTACATAAATAGTACTGAATTACCTCTCCGTAGTAGGTACACAAGTGTAAACTCCAGAAACACTCTCATATCTCGTATTACTGCGTGACGACGTCCTCATATGCCACCTCCCCAGAAATAAATAGTATTACGCTGTTAGTACATTGTGCAGACGAAACTCGAGAAGATTCCTTGAGTAGTATTAAACACGCAGGCAGGGCGCGAGGGGCTTCCAAAACAGGGGAGACACCAACTCGCTTAAAGCCGGCAAACAATTTCGCCTTCACCAAGACCAAAGTTCTCGGTCCTAGCGCATCCCCCGTCGAGGATCGAGAGCTTCATTCCTCCTATAATCTCGCATCTCCTTGGTCCCAAGACTTCCTAGCCCACCTTCGCTACGACGCTCCCAGCCGCCGAGTCTCACGACAAGACAGGTCGCGTTATCACCATTAGTGCTGACCTCTGTCGCGTAAGATACGACGTCCTTCGAGCCCTGTTCTGGCGTCTTCGCTTCCTTAATGACGTCAACTATTTCTTGGTCGCTTAGTGTTCCAGACACGCCATCCGACGTCAGCACTAGGAAGCTGTACTGTGCCGGACCTAACTCCGTTCGTGTAATTTCCGGCTCAGCGGACACGCCTAGACGCTTCGATCCGATGTCGCCGAAGGCACGGGAGTTGGCGAGACCCTGGATACGTTCTTCGCCGAAAGAATCCGTTACAAACGAGGTCGCAAAACGCCGTAGACGGTGGGACTCGGTTGGGGTGCCGGGATGGTGATCCGAAGTCAGTGGTTTCGCGAGGCCGGTGGCCGTTTCACACAGCAAGATCCGCGTATCGCCCACGTGCCCCACAATCAGGGTGGACGCTGCGGCGGGATGCCAGAACGGAGCCGGGGTCGGCGTGGATATCAAAGCCACCGATGCTGTCGAACCACCCTTGAACCGAGTGTGCCCGCCAATCCCATGTCCGGAAGGCGGCATGTGATGCGGCTTCCCCAGTATCTCATCCTTGTTGAGCGCGGCATCTGAAACGTAGGGATCATCTGGATCCCGCTTTTGCGCCTGAGCCGCTACGAAGTCTAGATCGGCTCGAAGAAACGCATACGAGAGCACAGCCTCAACGCCAATTGGTGTCTCAGGTGCGTCACTGACATCTCGACTCAAGTTGAAATGTGGCGGGTTGAAGCGACGGAAGTACCCGCCTATAGTGTTCTTATACTCGTGAACAAGATCCCGCTGTAATTTCAAGGCCCGCTCTCGAGAGCCTTCGGTGGCAGCCAACGGAGCAACATTCGCAGCTTCCGAATTCTCCACGTCCTCGGTTACACCATTTTCCTCGGGCTGAGGCACGCTGGCTTTCTCTTGTGCCTCTTTCGAAGCCTTGATGTTTAACTTATTTAAAATGGGCTGGATAGCCGAATTCTGTTTTATATCACCGGTAGCTTTACGCCCTGTTTTTGTTCGCAAGCTGCTCTTCAACCCAAATTCGGCAGCCGCTTCTTCGATATACCCATGAAGCTCGTCTCGAAGGAAGTCGCTGCATTGCGTGCCTCCGTGGCCATCAAAAACGCCGAAGTAGAAGATTTGGGGATCACCATACGGGCTATCGGCCGAGGTTCCTTCTCCGCTTTTCTTCATAGCGCTTCGAACCAGGCTGATAGGGGTGCGTTTAGCAAAGGCCGGCATATCGATAGTGCCAGCTTGATTGGCATCTTCATTGTATGCACGTGAGCCCCGAGACTCTGCCACACCAAAATGGTGTTTAGCGCTTCGAAGAGGAATGCGAACGACAGTGAGATCGCGAGTGGAGGGCATGTGAGGCGGCGCAAGTGGAGCGGCACCTGAGCCGGTACTATGAGGGGCTGCGGCGCCTCTGGGCAGGTGATGGTGAGGGCCAGTCGGTGTAGCTGAGTCTGGATGTAACGAGGATGAGGGAAGATGTGTCACGAAGTAGGTATGAAACCCTCGGCGCGGGACGGGCAGGGATTTCGAGGTCGGCGTCGAGGAAGATCTCGAAGATGTAGATATGGTTTGGGAATTAGGTTCCGGCCCATCTGAAGGGAGCTTCGTCGCTTTCGATGTTGTTCCGGTAGGTGAACTGCCGGGCGGCTCGTGCTGACCATGGCGCTCCGAGTTGTGCAGTGCGTGCGGTGTACAATGAAAGTGGCGGGCTGGAGGACCTGGATGCGGCTTCGTGACATATGTCTGGGTGTGGGTCTGACAGAAGAATGCTATGAAGCCTGGTGAGGGAACAAAATCGTCTGGTCAGCGACAGGAAGATCAAAAGTTTCAATTCACACGACCTGTGTATTCTAGAAGAGAAACGTAAACACTAGTAATTCGACTGACCATATGTGTCTTCGAGGGACCACCTCTTTGGCGCACCACGACGGAGGCTCATGATATGAATAGTAGATTGGAGGTCGAGGCTGACTCTCGTGATCAGGTCTCCTCAACAACTTCCGCTTCAACTTCCGCCACCGGCTAACTGTTACTTGTAATGCAGAATACTAATGAAAACAAAAGTGTCGGTGTCAAGGTCATCCATGAGCGATTTCTTCTGTACAGCAAAGTTTGAAGTGATCGGTAAGTATGATGTGGTGGGGCCGACCTCAAACGTTGTATTGTTGGGTAATGATTTACGGGCGTCCGGAGTTATCGAAGATCAAAAGACCCAACATCAGAGGTAATGACGATGATAATGATGATGATGGTGATGATAATAGCGAGAGCGGCGCAACTCAGCTTCCATTATTCTATCTTATTATATGTAGTTCCCTGCACATTGGTAGGAACAGTGTGCGCTATGGCAATGTCGGTCCATTTGAATAACAGTAACCTCCGAGGGCTGGAAATCATACTCCGTCAAACTGGGTCGCGAATGGGCAATGGCTCGTAGGCTCAGTTCCAACTTTGGTTGATGGCGTGCAGGCAATAAAGCACTACGGTACCACCTTCATAGGCGTAAGAAATAGATAGCTGAAGGATTATCTAGCCAAAAATAGTAGACTACAAGTGTTAATCCCCACTTATTAAAAGTAGAATGAGAATAGAGTGGATAGGAGCTTACATAACAAGGAAGGACTATACAATTCGCATCTCTCCGCAAACCACACATCTTTCTGATTAGTTGCTAGAATTCCTATGCATGTGCTTTATCACGATGAAAGAGGATCTATTGCCTCCTAGTCGCTGATGTGGGGTGGTCTGACCGATGCTTTAAGTGTTATCTGCAAAATATTGTGGTTGGTCCCATTGTGCTTTGTGTATCTTAAAGACACAACAACAAATCGTGAGGTAGCACTTTCCTAGATATAGTAATGATCACCTTGTTATATGTGGAACTAGCATCCGGCAAACGGCACTCTGGAGAGCAAAACGCACTATCAAGAGCGGCCATGGGGAAAGTATGTACCTACCACCTGGTGTCTACTTTCCTCCACCACCTTCGGCCTTCGGTTTTGGTGCCCAATGAAAACATTATCGCGCCAGCCTTGTTGTGTGTAGTTATTTCTTGCCAGGTAGTTGAATGGAGGCTCTTAGCCGGCAAGTAAATGACTCGTTTCGTCCAGTCGTCTGTTTACCTCCAATTCGATGTTGTTAAATCTGACGTCTTTCGTCTCACCAGCATCTGTACGCTGCGGATAGGAGGCAACTTAGCGCTTTGCCTATGATATGTCTGGATGAAGGCTTTCCGCTTATATCATTGAGGTTTTTGTCGTGCTCTGCATCGAGAGACATAGTCCCCGAAGCCTATGTAGATGCCCGATATGCTCGAGGTACAACAAACACGACAGATAAATATGATCCGCGCTTTGAGCGCTCCAAACCCAGCCCCCAATTCTAATGATCACGTCGATAGTGAGGTGGGAGAGAAAGAAGAGAGCGGGTATAGGACGCCTGGGGGAAACCTATTCACTCGGAGAGCTATATCATCCACCATGGCTGAGCAACTCACTCGTCCTCGTGGCCCTGAGAGAATCCACTCTCACCTGGATCCCTTCTATGAAGACCAGGGCCTGCATTATAACTCGGAAAGTCTGGCGCGCATAGTATCTGCAGCCAGACAAGGCACAACACCCCGAGGCAGAATCGGCATTCGGGATAGAATCTGTTGTTTCCAATGGACATGGTTCACTATGGTGCGCAGAATCTAGATTTTACCGTGGCTATTCCATGTTGTTTTCAGGGGGTTGATCGCAAGTCGACATATACTAACGCAGTGTTGTATAGACAATGGTAAGCTGCACTTTGAGTTTGAGAACACCAGGACGCTTTATCTACAATGAGGTTGACAAGTTCGTTGCATAGGCCACCGGTGGCGTAGCCAATGTCCTGTCATCTGGTCAGTCCCATGAGACGTCTTCGTAGTAGAGCCCACGCTAAAGGAAGAGCACTGACGTGGGAAACCCAGTGTCAAACGCCTATCCCTCGGCAACCTGGGCTTGGTATATTGGCCTTGTGTTCTTTCTTTTGAACTTGATACTCTTCATCCTCAACTGCGTTTTAATTACGATGAGATTCGTCATGGTACCTGGCAGCTTTCTGCACTCGTTCCTTGACCAGATAGAGTCACTTTTCGTTCCATCAGTGGTAGGTTATTACACGCAGTACTAGAATCTATACGCCAACCACTAAAGTGATACTCGACAGGTTGTCTCGTAAGTGTGATGCCCAGCTAGAAGAAAGCGGTTACACAGAGGAAACACGGACTATAATAACATAAACAAGCATCGCAACGATACTCATTAATATAACCGAGTATGGCATTCCACGCACGGGACCATGGCTTCAGCATGTCATGGAGGCGTTATTTTGGGTCTATCTCGCAGTCAGCGTGTCTGCAAGCGCAGGCATGTACTTGGTACTGTGGTCAACCCAGTAAGTGGCAATATGATCATGTCCTATGTTTAGAAGCCGTCCTGACCTTAAAACACAGGGTCTTCCCAATCCAGACGATGACACCGGTATGGGTGTTTCCGGCGTATCCTTTACTGTTGACGGCACCTTTCGCCACCAACTTGATTGCCTCCGACAGGATAGGCCCTGGTGATCCCCAAATTGATAGGTTATCTATTGCGGTTACAGCTGTGACGGTCCAGGGCACTGGATTTCTGATCAGCTTTATGATTTGTGCCGCCTTCCTCTATCGGCTGATGACTCAAAAGCTACCGCGCGATATGCAACGACCTGGTGTGGTCAGTACATATTCTGTGCCCTTGCTCTTCAGATTATAGATCGATACTGACTGACGAAATCAGTTCATTTCCATTGGGCCGCCTGCTTTCACTGTCGCGGGGTTAGGTATGTACTTAATTCTATGTCCGTTCATAAGCCTTCCTCGTTAACCAAATTCCACCTCAGTCCTCCTAGGACAACAAGCCGGGGACGTCCTTCCATCCACGTACGAAGGCCGATCCCACGCCGTCTTCATCCTCGAGCTTCTATCTATTCTTGTAGGACTATGGCTATGGGGTCTAAGCGAATGGTTCTTCCTCGTCTCCGTAGGCTCTCTGTGGAAGTACACGCGGAACAACCACAAGATGCCTTTCCAGATGACATGGTGGAGCTTCGTGTTCCCCAACACGGCCCTGGTCACCGCTACCCTGGCTTTGGCAAAGGCGCTCAACAGTAGCGGCTTGCGCATCTATGGTTGCGTCATGGCTGCTGCGTTGGTCCTTGTCTGGCTTGTTATTTTTGCGAATATGATTCGTTGTCTTTGGACGAGAGAGCTGCTGTGGCCGGGGGATCTGGAGAAAGACAGGGTCAGTTGAGAGAACGGATGTGTACAAGAAAAGATGATGGCATGGCGAGTGAGGTTGCTTTTCTCTTCTTTTCTTGTCCTCTCTATTACTCTTCTTTGTTTCTATTTAATGATTGTACTGGGCTACGAAGCAGACTATCTATATATTTGTTAGGACTTGGTCCGTTGAAATACCCCTATTAGAATGATGGAATAATACATATCATTTTCATAGCCCTCTCAATATCGCGTCTTCACTATCGAAACATCTACATACAATATGACTTAAGTATACTTTCATTAAATGCACTTTTTCCTTATCCCTTTCCCACTTCATCATTCAATCTCCTCAATAATCGGCCTGCCTCTTCTTCCTTCGTTGGGATCCAACGAAGGCAAGTTCGGCCTATCAGTATTTAAGCCAGCTATCCTCACAACCGTAGGCGCAGGATCGTGGCGAACCGCCCTATTGCTCGGCACAAGTTGCACGAGGCGGAGATTGTTCAGATTCTCAAGCGCGTCCCTGGCATGCTGCTTCACGAGACCGTCCTCGTCCGTCTGTTCAGTATATCGCAGTACACGCTCTACATCCTCTTCTCTCGTCGTGGCGTCGCCAAATCCGAATCCAAATCCAGCCCCTGAACCCCTTCCACCGCCAGCTGCAGAAGCAAAATCAATCTGGCCACCTCTTTCCCTCGCCTCTCCCAACACACGCACGAAAGTGAGTATCATCATAACAGCCGCGCGACGCAAGATGCCCGCTTCCAACACGCCGGCCTCGAGGATCAGGATGTCGAGACTTAAGGCCAGAGCAGCGTCTACGAGCTGTGGTGGGAAAGGGAATGTGCGGATATTTTCATTGCTGGTTTCTAAAGCGGACGTGAAGAGAGAGAGGGCGGAGGCGCGTATGCGCATGTCTTCGCTTCCGCGCTTGCTCTCCCACCCGCTTACGATGCGCGCGAGGAGCGCGTTGCGGGCTTTTTCGTCGGTTGTTAGACCCTCCATGTCTATGTCCATGTCATCTTCGTTTTCGGCTTCATTGCCGGCGAGGGCGGCGCTATTTATTTTGAGGTTGGTATTGGTGCTAGTACTGGATTTGGGGAGTTGTTCTTTTGTCTTCCGCTTTCGTTCTGCTGCTTGTTCGGCGCGCCGTTGCTGTTCCTCCGTCTTGGGCCTATGCGCGCGTCTGCCCGCGAGCGCGAGGAGCGCCTCGCCTACTGATAGAGCGAGGTCGCCTGTGAATTTGTCGCCGAGCCTCTGCATGAGCTGCAATAGCGCTTCGCCGAAGCGCAGACGCGTGTCCGTGTTCAGACGCTCCGATGCGTCGACGTAATGGTCCAGCACTTCCCGCACGGTGGACCGCGGGTGCCGTTCTGATAGCTGGACTAGCACTTTCATCACGCGCAGGCCGATGTACTCGTCGTCATCGCTGAGGAGAGACGAGAGTAGGACTAGGGTGGCTGGGATGTCAAGGATGGCGCTGTTGGATTTGATCAACGTGCCCAGAAGGTTCAGACCCTCAGACCGCACGGGAGGTGGCGAGTCGGCTTGTGTGATGTACGACAGCGCGAGATTGTATGTCTTGCGGTCTTCCACTTGCCTCTCTGTAGGTGCTGTTGGCCGATCTGCCGGGTCTTCTAGTTCGTCTCTGTATTTCAAGAGTTGCGACAAGTTCCGCGCAGTTTGTGAGGTGTCGAGTTCTCGTGCGAAGGTGATCTTGGAGAGTGAGTTTTCGATAGAAGCTAATGTTTTCTCAGGGATATCTCTTCGCTGAAAGCTCGGTACTGTAACAACTAAGTTGAGCAAGCTTAGGGCTACAGGTACAGCGTCGTCATTTGCAGAGCCGGTACCAAATTCGGCGAGAACATTACTGACGAGCTCGAGCAGCTGCTTAGAATTCGATACTAGTTTGTCCGGTATCTGTTCCATCATCCCTTGCAGGGTTCTGGCTTGTATCAGCTGTGAGATTGGATCACCTGCGTCTTCCACATCCAGCAGTTGTATGGTACTCGCGTCCCTTTTAGAGCCGAGTGAGGTTTGAAAAAGTCTTAAAAATATGGTTGATAGATCGGCATCAGATGCGGTTCGTTGTAAAAGAGAAACAAATGCTGTTACTTTCAACTCCATTAATTCTAAGTCCAACCCAGGCGGCGTTGTGGCTTCATCACTCTGTAATTTCCGTACTTGGATACCAGAGTCACCGCTTTCTTCGTATTTCCACCGGCGTTCTGAGGGATTGACAGATCCATCGAATAAAAGGTTATTAAGAATTTCTAGATATTTGTCGGCTGACCCGGCCAGCTTGAGGTAAGTATCAAGGAGGGATTGTGCTAGATCGCAATACCGTGTTTTTATTTGAGCGTTGGGTACTGGCCAGGACGATAGCGACCACAGAGGAACGAGCAGAGGGCTAAGCAGTCTTTTGGTCAGACCTGGGTTAGGGTGCGAGTTCAGTAATGAAGAAAGGCGCCTTAAAGCGACACGAAGCGCACCAGCCCTTACAAGGACGGTCTGTTTCCGTAAGTCGACCACCTTGTCCGTCCCAGCGCCGAGGCCAGGCCTAACGGAAGCTTCTTGAGATAATGATGGGTTGATACAAGTCAACATCGGCTCAGCGAATGCTTTCCATCCAGGCGTCCCTTCAGAGGCAGTCAAGATTAGCAAGACCAAACATGCGTAGATCAGGTCATCAGCGTACCTGGTGCACCAAGCTGCTTTCTTCCCAGAACACCAAAGCCAATAACATAGGCGGCAACTCTGGCAAGATCTAGGCCATCATTTCCATCGAGGAGAGTAAGAAGCTGAGGAGCGATGCCAGGAAACCAGGCCTGGGGTGTAACGGATGTAGGCGGTGCGGATAGTAGAGTTGACGCCATTTTCAAAGCCTCCATGGTGATATTGGCACCCTGTTTCTGGGGGGTAGCGGCCTCTGATGGCCTGACCGTGCTCGAGGGGTGAACGGAGAAGATAAACTCCAGGGTGGCCCGAACACCATCAGGCCTTTGGGGTAATAAAGTGAGGACATCTACTAAGTGAATACGAAGCCAATCCGGGACACGACCGGGCTTGATAAGAGTATTCAGCGAATACATCAAATTTGAGGTACCCGTCCTTCAGTAGCGTTAGAAGGACGAAATGCAAGGTAGACAGTGCCATGTGAGAGCGTACCTAGATATCAGAGATGCAAAGTCTTTCTGGCCGTCTGCTCGGGATGCCGGATCAGCGCTCGGCTGGAATGCTTTCGTGCCATGCCTCTCGATGGCGGAAACCAGCGTCTCCTCTTGCTGCCCTGTTACCAGTTTCCCCTCCACATCAGGTTGTAAGCTCACGTTAGCCATAAGTTCAAGCTCAGGGTCTCTTTGGTTAAGCCGCGAGACAGACGAACGCTTGTCCTTGCGGACCAGGATGCAACAGGTTGCCTAATTCTGGTAATAGAAATTTTCAAAGTGTAATGCGAGTCTGACAATTTACGGGCTCGAAGTATCTGGGTTTCTCAATGCATATGGTAGTAAATATTAAATTTTATCTACAAAAAATGGACGACTAAAGCTATTCAAAATGCACTCGATGTGACGCAATCTTGAATCACAGCTTTGTCTGGACAAGCACCAAGGGAAGCTACCTGAGCTAAAATTATTGGCGGGCTTAGGTAAGAGGAAGTGGAAGGTCCCGTGCAGTGACAGAGGTGACTCTCCACTGGCTGTCAGTTGTTCCCTTAGCCTAACAGGAGTGTCTTAGTGGCTTCGCATAGGAAGGCCTCTAGGTGGTCCTAGCAACCAGAACAGCCTTGAGACGCAGTAGCCCTATTTACGCGTTTCAGCCAAACATTTTAGCAAACTCAGCCAAGTTATAGTAATTAACCTACTGTAAGCCACTATAGATATAGTATACCTTAGCAGGTTGTACCACTATAATTATAGCAGGTATCATAGCAGTATCCTATGCACACACTCAACACCAAAAATTGCCATCGCCAACACGTTATACACATAACTATAGCCTCACATACCAACGCCAACGCTAACACTGGCGCTAACATAACCCCTCGCCACTACTGCCCATACTACACCCCATGGTCTTCACTGCTACGTACTATTGTGTTCACATAAGTAGATATAATAATTTTCGCATAAACACAAGTTGTCTTATAAGGTCAGCCACTGCTTGCTAATTACTAGGATTTTGCCCCACAAGCAAGCGCTTTTTAGATTTTCTTATAGCAGGGATAGCACGGGGCGTAATTTTAAGCCATAAAAAATCGCTCTCATTGACTTTCCTCTCGATCTTTCCTTTTATCATACATACTATCCCACTACATACCAATCTTGCTAACTTTCGATGCTTTACCCTAGGAGGTTACGGCGTCATTAGCGTATCGAGATACGGGCTCCTTCATGTTTTCGTGTTCTATAGATGCCTCTCAAGTTGAACTTCTTTCGATCACCGCCTTCTGGCAAGGATACGATGATCTTCACATAACTCGCACCTTCGCCTCCCCCACAGTCCTCCGATTCTCGTTTTCCGAAAGGAATGTCGTCAGACCCCTTAGTTCGTCTTACTCAACCCGCGCGACACGTCGCTACTCGAAGGTTATGGCTACCTAAAGCGTATGCTGCGTGAGGATCGTCGTGCGAGGTGGGCCAGCTGGTTCTGGCTACAGATGACCTACAGGGAACGGTGTCTCGGAACTTAACCCTAAGACTTCTCTTGGTTCTAGTCTTGCGTTTATAGTCGTCCCAATCCGCCTTCTATACTGCTGGTTGTACTTGTGACGCTGTCGCTGCTGAAAAGCAGTGGCCGTTGAGCGGTCTTCCAGCAGTGGAAGGGTGGTGGTGGACACTCCAGTCGCCCGTGGCGCGCGAGGGCCTTTGCTATGAGTCTATTTGGGAAGAACCCCTGGCCTGGGGTCGCTCGTCAGCATCGTGTCGCTGGAACTCGTACTCTGGTCATATGGATTGCACTAGCGATGTTTGTCTTGCTTGCCTAGCGGGAGATGGGTTAGTGCAGTTTGCTGCCGCTAACCGGATATCTGCTGGCTTTATACCGCACCCTGCATCCGAGAGAGACGGGAAGGACATCACGCAGGCTACATACGGCCAGTGTAACTGAATATTTCATGCCCTTTCTATCCCGTTAATCTTCTCGCCTGAATCGCCAGGAAAGTCAGTCGTTCTTGGCGAGCGAGGATTACCACGGGTTCAACGGAAATATTCAGCCACTGACATACTACCACACGCCTCGTTGATTGTCTTCGGTACCCAGATTTCTCGTGATGCGTCCTGTTTGCACAGCTTACAAAAGCTGCTGCTAACCCATCCACCCCGCTGGCCGCGCTTGTTGGCTCCTGGTGCCGCATCCTGGCAATAGCCACTGATGTGTCTGAGAAATCCCGGCCAGGCGCATTAACCTCCTCTTGTGGGCTTGTCCAATAATGACCGGGGGACGCCAATCTTCATCAACTCCCCTGCAGTGGTTGATGTTACCTCGCCCTGCCCAACTGGGTCCGGGTCGAGACGATAATGCGGATTTTATGGATGTTTTTGACCGCATGCCAATGCCTTCCTAGCTGCTTGCGAGTTCGACGGAAGCGAATCAAAAACTAGTCTCTGTTGGCAGTGCGTTCGACAGAAAGAGGTTCAACTGAGAAGATATATGGGCACGAAACATGTTGGACTCGCCGATTTTGATAGCCGGCCTTCAATGACGGGTTGCGTCATCTCCGAAGCAGCAGTTGGTCCTTAGTGGAATAGGAGTCACTTGCTAGGTATTCGTCTCTTGCATGGATTCGGCCGGGACCCATCTCGAGTTGGAGTCAAAGTTTAGTGCTTGTCCGGCCTTGAGTCTATGTGGGTTGATGGGTACTATGCGCGTGGGCTCTGAAAGTAATTTTTTGTTCTGCAAATTTCAGGATTGGGCTTCTTGAAGCTGACCCTGGGCTGCTCTTGCCTTAGGTGATAAGGAAGAGCAGCCCCCTTCTTAAGGGATAAGTACCTACTTCTAACATGTAGTATCTAATGTCAGTACTAACTAATATTTTTAGGGTGTTGACTATTCGAACGTCTCGGGGTGCCCCTTATCTGCCCATTCTTTGAACGTCATTCCCTTCGCTTTGTTTGGCATCTTTACCATCAGCGGAACCTCGACATCGTCTTGGGTGCCAGCAACTTCAGCTTTGTGGATAAGTTGGACATGACTGAGTTTTTCGAAGCCCATTGCGGTATAGAGGGGATATCCTGGCTCTGTCGACTCAAGGTAAATGGGGAGATTAAGGCCCTCGGCCAGAGAGATCCCAAATTGCATCAGAAGACGCCCAGCTCCCCGTCTTTGGTGGTCGGGATGTACGGCCATCGTAGGAAGATCTAGTTCTCGTTAGCTCGATCTATGAATGCTCGCACCACTCGACTTACAGACATGTCTATGCTTTCCTAACAGCTTCTCGTGCATGTTGAAGATAGGGACTAAGACACTATCCGCCTTCTCTCTATCTTTCCCCTCTAACCAAAACGCTCCTCCAGGGTTTTTCCACACTCCCTCGTCGCCCGGCTTCCAATATATATCCCAGGAGGCCATGCCAACAATCTTGCCAGTATCAGTGTCTACACACTTGATATGGTAGCCGTTTGGGTCGACGTTCCAGAACTGTTTTGTGGCCTCGGCGTGTGCCTTACGGTCTACTCCTCCGGGAAAGAGAAAGCCCAGGACTGGCTCGTGTTCGAAAGCTTTGAAATAGACATCGTATACTGCGTCAATATCGCAAATCTGCGCCGGTAGGACAGCCAGAGGCATGATGTTGGATTCCGAGAATTAGGAATCTAAGTCTCGGAAGTACGACTGTCTTTTTTCAGGAATTTCGAGGTATTTCGTCGCTGTAAAGTAGGCTTTGAGGCTGCAACGACCAAGGTTACTTCGGTTGCTACTGGCACGCAGTCGGTCTTAAACTAAGCTGAACTCGACCTGTGACCGACGGGCAACCGGACAGTCTTCACGTTTAAGTATGGAAGATCCTTGACCCGCACGGACGGGTCTCTTCCCAGCGCTTCCCCTATCTTAATGGCTGACGATCGAACGGCTTGTTTGTAGATTTATTGATAACCGCAACGGTTGCCAGAAAGATGCTGATCAGCACTATATAAGGCTAGGTGTAAGCGGGATTTGGGTTGTTCAGAGTTAGCCTAACTTTAGTGCCCAGTTATGATGCTCCAAAAATTTGTGCAAACAACACTTGCGATATTTATGTAAACTGAAGAGAGGTTAAATTTACCTACGATACTACTACATACGTCGGGGCCCTATCTACCAAGTAATCTTTATCTTAGAAGATTTACTTGATTACGGACGCACATGTATGCGAAGATGAGAACCAAAACCTTTTTCCTCTCTTTCTCTTGTGACGGAGTGACATTAGAAGTTTTATCTTCGAGCTATGACTCGTATTCGGTTCGTTTTCGTAACTAAATGGGTGATGGGGATGCGGAAAGGATGCGGAAATGAAGAAGTCAAAATCTTAGGGCTTACTTATCCAACCTACTTAATCCAGATATTTCAGACAATGACAGACAGACAAGCTGAGCGGGTAATGAATTTGAGATTCTGCTATTAGTGAAGGCTAATATAATTGAACCAACCTGTTTCCCGAGTCCGGCCGGGGATGTATGGCTTTTACGTGCGTTCGCTCAGATCTTGAAATACGGCGTCCATGTACCCAGATATTGCGGGTTTCATTCTCGATTAGATCGGCCCATAGATGTCCTTAGCCGGGTGTCGATTCTCACTCATCAAGTCCCGATGTTACTAGACTGTCATCTCGGGTGAAGGAAACCGTTCGAAGGACTTTGATACGATGGTGCGTATCATTGCGCAAGCAGTATCAGCCTCGAGGGCTTCTCATAGCCATCGTTGGTGTGACAGCACGTAGATTGATTACTTAGCAAGAGTGCCACGGGATGAACTCTCTATTCTTAGGGATAGCGATACGACGTATTCGGTTCCTGCAGGCATCACAGACCGCCGGCATGTTCTTTTCTGTTGACAGGATGAGCTGCCTAAATCATGTTTCGGCAATTAACGTAAAAATCCCAGGCATGACAGGGGTTTCTTCATCAACGGAGATAGACATCTTAAGAATCCTCTAACATAGGGCTGAAGAAAGCGGCCGCAGCAAAACCTGCCAAGTAGGTATCTATAGGAAAACATAATAAATATCGTATTCGGTTTTATAAACGATAAAGAATCCTACCCAACCCTAGAAAGTAAAACCTAGTCGGACCTGGACTATTACAATACGTAACAGGTCCAGATGACCAATTATCCCGCAGCACATAAAACCCCAGCACTGACATGAACGTGAATGGACTCTTGTAGTGTACGACTGTGATGGTGCAGGCGGGTAACCTTTGATCTCTTCAGGTACTATGTTGGTACTATTGCAAAAGCGAAGACAAATTAAAGCAAATATAGTAGTACGCGGCCTTTTAAATTTTTCCTCGTAAGAGTACCTAATTTTGGGGGATCGGCTGGTGCATGATTAAGGTAGAGAGTTGATAGAAGAGAATTACTTTCTGGTTATGGGAGAAAAGGTAAGAAGGTGACGTCTATCGGGTTGGGTTGGTGAGCTGGTTGGTTCGTGAGCTGGCTAGAAGAGTAGTTAATGACGAGATGAATATAAAGATAAGATAGCTGATGAGAGTGTAACGGATGAATTATTTGACTAGATCGAGAGATTGAGCGATTGCAAGCGCTCGGTGACAATACCATGGTATGTGAAAGTAAACTGCTCCAGGGATGATGATTAAAGTTGAGGTGAGCATAGAGCGAACATCATGTCATAGCTATTAAATTGATTAACAAGCATTACTATTAATACCTCCTAGCCGTCTTCTTCCTTGTTGAATTAACTATACTAAATATAATCTTTTTTTCATTTCTTTCTTGTTTTTTTTATCTTATATTTTAAATCTCGAGAAACCGTCGCCCATTGATAGTAAGAAAACCAGCCGTTACCAGGGGGTATCTGAATCTTTTGAAGAATTCCACCACTCCGCTTCTAAAAGAGAGTGTGCAGTTGTAAGGGTATAGCGAACGTAAACGAGTCGTGAAGCTCATTGGAGGGAGGGATGGAAGGGAAAAAAAAGAAATGTATGCGTCGTTAACGAGTGGCAATGCTGAAACACCGCGCGTCCGTAACGACGATGACATTAGGGGCCAGGGGTGAGTTGGAGTGTTAAGAGTCATACGTGATTGAATCGAATTCAATGAGGCGTGAAACTGATTTAACACTGGAACTACCTAGGTAGCGAGAGATGGATGAGCTTAAGCAGTTACGGTGGGGTTGGCAGCCGGGGCAGTGGTGGTCTTCTCGGGGAATGCACCGCCGTTGTTGACGCGGCCGTATCGGGTGAAGGCTATATGACATTCCCAGTCAGCAACAATGCAACAAGATATGACACTGATAATAGTAATAGTTAATACGTACCCAAGTTCAGGTTACCATAATCCCAGCGGCGAGCAAGGGTGAGGAAGGCGAAGGAGAGGACGGGCACGAGCAGGACATCGAGGATGCCGAAGAAGATGAAGCCGGGCGTGACGCCGATTCGGTTGCCGCCGTCGGTGAGACCGAAGGCGATGGGGTAAAGGAGCCAGAGGAAGTTTACCCAGCCCGAGAGCAACGAGTGGTCGCGAGACACACCCAGGCGCTTGGCCGAGGAGCCGGCAGATACGGTGTTGAAGGCCAGCAGCAGCCACGCGACGGTGCCGAAGGCGTAGAAGCCCCACTTGTAGTTGCTGGTCGTGAAGGCAGAGACGAGGTAGGAGATGACCCTAAGGACAAATGCATTAGTATTCGCATTTTATACTATCCCACGAATGGAGATGTCGGGTTGGAATTACTTACCACACCCAAGACAGGAAGATATTATAGACAATGGTAGCCCACGGGACACCGCTCAAGAGACCGAGGGCAGTGATGATGACGGGAAAGCTGACGACCCAGTTGACGTACTTCGGCCAGAAGATCTGTCGCGTGAGAGCGAGCGAGGGTGACGAGTTGACCTGAGAAACGAGGCGGAATCCTAGGTCGGACGCCATGGCGAAGTAGGCGATGGAACCGACCAACAAAGCGATGGTGAACAGGTAGTGGAAGATCTTCTCTCCCTGCCGGGCGGCGAAGCTCAATGCGAAGAAGGCGAGGAGCGAGATGACGTAGAAAGCTGTCACGGCCCATAGCCAGTCGCTACCGTTCACGCTGAGCCTATCGTGGCCCGCTGGCGGGTTAATGTCCAGGGCGTCGTTCCCCCGACTGAACAATGCTGGTAATACGGCCATGTTGTTCGATTCGTCTGTTATCCTATAGACTGTTCTCTTTTCGTAATTGAGCACTACGTGTCGATGCCTTTTGTCTGTGGTATTTCCTGACAATGGTCTATACCGCTGCTAGATGTGCTAGCAGGAGTGGTGTGTCACTTATAACTCTAGAGGTTATGATAGGACTGAGACAAAACGAGGTCAGGGAAAGGGGCAGAGGAAGGTCCCTTTATAGCTGTCGAGAACTCGGAATTCCCATAGGGCGAGAGCGCAAAGGGTGAGCGAGGGTGTGAGATCTCGATCATGGTGTCAAGGGGGGGTCTCTATTCTGCTCCTGGTATTGACGCAGGCATATTGAGCGCAGCGAGCCGACAATAGCCAAGCCCAACCAACCAATCTGCTTCACCATTTTCTCGCGAGCCGAATGCCTGCCTGCCTGCCTACTTGCCTGCTTGCCCGGTGTGGTAGGCCTGGTGGCCCCTTGCAAAGTCCGAGCTGGCCGAAGCGCAGGTCTGGTTGGTGATCGACTGACGTCTGACAAACGGTACGATGATGAATCATCCTACCTCGCTAGAGTAGGTACCCATCTGCAGCTTCCGTCGAGAAACGCGGGAGCGAGCTAGGTTAGTCAGATTTCTGGAGGTTTCCGCCCGGACCAACAAAGCACAACAAGGTCATGTGCTCGTCAGTCGACAGTCACAAATAAGGCAGACCCATCCAGACCCAGTCCCTAAAGGTTCGAGGAGCTGGATCCATCGCCAGTGGGGAACTACAAGCGAAAAAGAGCTGTCTTTTGATTGTATATGTCTTGCTGCGAGCACTTTACCGCTTTGATTTTCTTGCAGATACTTAGAAATCCAAGTACATACAGCATTATATCAAACTGTCAACGACGATTTACTATGTACATACATACATATTGGTCATCGATGATCTACTATGTACGACCTTGTAGCAAGGGACAATCGTGAGGGGTTCTCCTATGCGGAGCCCTTGATTTGTACAAAAACGCATGTATGTTCCCCTTCCTAACCTACGTTATATGTTTAGCAATTAAGCAGGTATGTACATGAAACCGATGTCTTCCGCTAGCGCATACAACCCTCGAAGATACTTTGTATCATGATTCACACATGTACAACAGGGATCGACTACCGGCGCTAATGGGCTTGGCGTATCTCTACGGCTCATATAGGGAGATATTTCTTTGACATCACTCTGATGTGTATTTACAAGTGTCGCAGAAATTTTGTTATCTTGGAACAGTAAGATGTTATTTCTAGTTGTATACATAAATAACAAAACCATGAACCGACGACTATGATCGCGATGAACAATATATCAGACTGATACATAGATAGAGACTGAGGTAAGGGGCGAAACATAAAGTGGAAAAGGGAAGGGATAACTATTGGTAACGTGGGCCGAAACATCTAGAAATGATGACGGGACTCTGTATCGGAGCTATCGAACACACGTGCCTACATTACATAGCGATCGGGAGCGTCGGAGCTTTTTGGAGAGAGCGAGAAAGAGAGAAAAAGGCTTACTTGGTCACAAGGAGAAGAAACAGACAGACAGACAGACAGACAGAGAAGCTGGGCATACTGCCGTCTTCCGGTGGGTTCCGAAAAAGAAAATTTTATAATCGCAGACCAAAATGTCGTACCACGTGATGACGGACGGAATCGGACGTTATTACTGTATAATATCTCGACATTTGGTTCTCTTTTGTTTTAATAATCCATAGCGTGCCTGCATGTAAGTACATGCTCGATTTTAAAACAATAAATAACAGAGCATTCCCGATAAAACCCGGGCATGGAAATGGAAAGAAAACACCGCCGTGTCCCTGCTTAGTACCAAGCGTTAACAGCGGGGAAGTGCCGACTCACATCACCAACCTGGGGTCAAAGGTGCAGCAAATGCAATGCATTCTACTGGGCTATTAGTAATTTGCGCCATTCCCATCCATATCTTGTTGCAGAGAGGTACAGCTAGCTGTAGGTAACAGACCTCGTCGGACCTATGATGTGTCGCGACGAACGCTTTTTCTTGCAGGGCATGGAACTGGGGGGTTTATTGTATGTAGTATGCGTTACGTGAAAGGAATCTGTGTATGCAACCATGCGCGTGACCGTGACTGACGAGGGGATATCAATACCAAATATTGAATGGATATGCATCTTCTGTTACAGTAAGTACAGCATACAGGCAGGTAAGGTAGCAGAGGTAGGAGTGTCTGAGTTCTCTCATCTCGCTTCTCCTTCGCGAGATGGGGGAAAGCAGAGATATCCATTCAGAGCCTCACATCCCTCCCGGACATGTCGGTAGTGACGTGATTCCCTATATTAATCGCGTTGGAGAATTGAAGTTGACTGCTTATTCATCACCTCTCTACATACTCTCTATCCCTCCCTTCCTACTTGGCCTACCCACCCACCTCTCTCCCTACCTACCTTACTGTAGGCTATCTAGCTACCCTAGCTGGATTGACCAGCTGGGTTCAAAACGTGGTAACCACCATCATGCATGAGCTTATAGGTTAAGTACTTGCATAACATCGAAAAGGTGGGGATCAGCAAAGACGGGGACCGTCACATTGCTAGTACTGCCCCGCCATCGCCACTATGTAGGTTAAGGAAAGCACTAAAGTAAGTATGCTGACTGCAGGGTACATGCGGCCGGGATGTCTTGGACGGGATGGATTCGCTAAAAGCTACCTAGGTAGCTGTCCGTCTGCTTATCGAAGCTGCAACCCGTCGGTAAAGCTATTACCAAGCTAGATAGAATACCCAAGCTCCAGAGATATTTAATAATACCTACCTAGGGTAAGGCGTCAAAATGTATAATGTTTTGGAGCTCAGTCACAGAGATAGACAGCTCGGATACTGCGGCACACCTTATTGTCTTGGTAAACCCGCCTGTGTACTATGTAGGCACACACAAATAGATCGAACCACTACACCCTCTATGTCGGGTACTTGTATCGGAGCATACCTATCAATCGGATATTTATTTGAAAAGAATAACACCCAACATTGATCTATTAACTAGATGTGCTTTACTCCGAGTGTCAGGCTATCTCCAGTCATTTCTCTTCTTTTATACCAGTTACCAAAGATCTCTCAATGTCTGAGTATAGAGAAGGGAGCAGCTCAACTCGGTGTGTGCCCACCTCAGGCACCGTACCTATAAAGCCACAATTGAGAGAGGATACCTATGTACTTACTATAAAACATTACCTCATCAAGTAGAAATAGAGAGATGTCAGCTGTGGCGTCTGGAATTGATATGAAATATGATCAATATTTGTCAACCCCTCAAATCCTGTCTGCTTACTTGTTTATTTGCGTTTATTGAGCATCGCACACTTGTGGAATTGAAGTGCAGCGAACTCACGAAAAAAAGAACTTTTTGTAGGGAGGTTGAAAAGCGCGCAAAGTGTTCACGATAGAACCAACATTCAACATCCCTAAGACCAGGAGCCAAGAACTCGCATCAAACAAACACCACTTTATCTCACTAGAATTGACATCCACCATCAATGAATTGAATTATATATTCATCATCCAAAAAGAATCGAATCATCAGACAGAGGGAGGCATAGGAATCTCTATCTCTATATGTCTTCACCTCACCATCAACAACAAACCTTAAGCCTGATCAAATACGAATCAGATATCCAATAATCGCAAATCAGCTTCAAATCGCAAATTCCAAAAACCACGAGTCATTCAAACCGGCAGTAACCACCAACACTATCAAACTCAAATACCAAAAAACTCAAAAAAACCCCCCCAAAAATCAATAATCAAATGGCGTCCCCAATCCCAGCCCCCTACAAAATCCTAATAACCCTCTTCGAGCCCTTACTCGCCTTCTCGGGCGCGTTAAACGCCCTCCTCTCCCCCACAACCTTGCTTTCCGCAACCTTACCCACGATCAGCTACGCTCCGTCCTTGTACCCCTTATTCACGCAACAGGCGGGAGCGTGGCTCCTCCTCGCCTTCCACGACTTCGTGACGCTGCGTTCTGCGGAGTATAAGGATGACGTGCGGATATGGCGACATACGCTGATCGCTTCCGGGATAAGCGATGCGTTCTATATTTCTAGTCTGTTGCAGAGTATGGGAGCCGGTCTGTTTTTCAATCCGGCTAGGTGGGATGTCATGACTGCTGTTACTGTTGTCACGACCGTCACGCCGTTTTTGGGGAAATTATGTTTCCTTGCTGGGGTGGGTTTGCCTAAGACTTCGAACGAGAGGAAGACAAAGTGAGTGAGTGAATCAGTTGAATGGGTGAGTGAGTGAGAGTGAGAGCCTCGGGAAAATTAGGAACATATCAAGTCTCTCATCACATGTTGTGTATTGAGTTATTCTTAAGCTTATCAACCTATGTATCTGGATTCATCCTACAACCTCAATTCAACGCGTCCGGGATTATAACCAGGCCGGAGGATGCAACGCCTTACCGCCACTCTAACATGATCACGCATCCGATAAAGGTACAACTCATTTAAATAGACAGAAAATCCCACCAGCGCCAGTTATGCTTCCGTCCCGCTCCATTCTTGTCATCGATACAATACAATACAATTAACTTCACAAGGTCAATCAAATGCATAACTGTGAACGTATCCCTGTCCGTGCTCATGCGTTGCGCTGGTATATAGTGCAAGCAAACTCGCCTCCAGACCACTGTTCTTGTGCAATTCAAAGCGTGCTGCTGCTCGTCTCATACTAATTGTGTGTACCTAATCAGACTCGGAGCCTAATACGCGTTTTTCATCTGCCACAACGCGGATTTGGCACGCTCACGTACGTCTAACTCCTCATCACTTTGACCCAGGGTTTCTAGCTTCTTAAGGAAGCCCAAGTTCTTCAGCTCCAGCGTCCTTTGTGTGCAGGCGGTGTGATCGCTGTGGTCATCTTCCCACGTGAGGTTGGTGACCAGGTAACATAATGCTTTACGAACTTCTGGCTCCTGACTGTTGAATAACCTTGGTAGCTGCCTAAGGAGATCGGTCTGGGCGATGACAAGCTGCCGATGCCGCGGTATGCCTGCGGCGATATGAACTAAAACGTAGATGACCGCTGATATCATCTTGGCCTGAGGAGGTAGCACTCGAGCTTCCGAGGCGCCGGCGTTCGTGCCTCGTCGGGAGAATGGATGCGTAACTCGGGGTCTTAACTTGGATGCTAGGATTCCGAAGAGCCGATCCTGGCCGAATACGCTGAGAAGATGATCTATCATATCTGTCATGTCGTTAGATGATTCTTGCACGTGTGCATTGCCAATCAGGTTTCTAATAAAACCAAGGCCTTGTTCCTGGATATCAAGCTCATCTTGCCTAGCCTTGCGGGCGGGGCTCAATTCTGATTCTTTGATGGACTCCAATTGTGACTGTGCCAGGCTCAGAGTTCGGTTGCTCGGTTGGCTTGACTGGTCGGCATGGGCCTCAGAGGTCGGTGTTGTTGTATAGGTATGATTAGCCGGCCATGATCTACCTTGCTCCTCTGCTAACCCCATATCCACATCCTCGTCCATGGCGTCCGAGGTCTCGGGCGCGCTCTCCTCTATGTCGTCGCAAATCAGCTGGATAAGCCAGCCAGATTCAAGCTCCTCCAGACAACGCTTTTTGAAATCTACACTGGCGGCGTTAACGACATGTTTCAGACCCCACAACGCGTTTAGCCTCAGGGCGGAGTTCTGAGAATGCGTGTGTTCACATAGGATCTCTACAACACCGCTATTCACCAGGGGCTGGGCATTTGGTTGTCAGTACTCCCACTCAGAAACCCGACAACTCGACGAAGAACACTTACCTCCCTAATGGGGCTGAACTCTGGCAGTAGGTTGCATATGCAAGCAGTGGCTGCAATCTGTACATCGACGGTAGGATGTGTTAACAGTTCCAAGATAGGTGTTTCGGCGGAATGATCGACTAAAGAGGTCCGTAATATGCTGACCGATCGAGACAGTATTCGAAGAAGATAACATGCTGCGGTAATAACTGAAACGGGGTTTTCCTCGGCCTCCTTGTACGTGTCACTGCGTAGACTACTACTATTTTGACTTGACCGTAGTTGGTCTTGGGACTGCTGCTCGGCAACACTGGGGAACGGTCTCAACGAGTCGAGTATACAGCTCATTACATCCTGCTCCACGATTGCTTTGCGGAAATCTTCCTTGAAGGTTGCAAGGGCACCAAGCGCCCTCATTGTGCTTTCTCTCACCCGCCTACGGTGGATGAGTTGAGGAGATAGGCCTTCGTCCCCCAAGCAACATTCCGGGGCCCGATCACCTGGAATGTCAATACTGTCATAGTCCAGAGTCCACGACTGCCATTCGGTCGCGGACTGTGATTTATCATATGTGCCCTTCAGCAGACTGCACAGTATCTTGACAGCATTGCATTCAAAAGAAGCCTTCTGCATGGACTCATTGTCGGTGATAAGACGAGCGAGAACCATCGGCGTCATCTCGACAATGTTCAGTTTCGCTAATGCTTTACGCCTCAGACTGCTATTCTTGGGCTGCTTCGACTTTGCCCCGGATCTTTCTAGTAGTTCTATTATGACTGGAATAACTAATAGACCCATGTCGACTTCTCTAGACTTGTAGGTGAATCCCACTTTGAAGAGAGAGGCAAGCACAAGCGAAGCCATGAGCACTTCGGATCCCGTACGGGTGCGTACCAGATGAATAAGCCACGGAACGAGCGGAGTTTCGCCCTCTGCAAGAACCGTGTCTGCGTTGCGTGATGCGTTCTGTTCGGGTGGGCTCCAAGATATTAGGCTCGTCTGTAGCTTTGTTGATGGCCGGCTGTTAGGGCTAGGGCCTTCATTGAAAGGCGCATCGACAGGCGTAAGGAAGCCACCGTAGCCATATCCACGGGTCGGTGCCACAGGGAGTAGCCAATCCATTATCTCTGGTTCCTTGGGTTTTGTTGGCCTCAGACCGGGGAGCACAGTGGCCTCGGCTGGAGACTTCGGGTACTGCGTCCGACCACGACCAAGAATAGGGAAAATAGCAAGGATGGAGGGCGAGTATATGAGGCATCCAGCGCGGAAGGGAGAGTCTGTGATAATAGTGGCAATCGCGCATAGCACTTCATCTAAATTCTCACTAGACAAAGCAGGTTTGGGTATGTAATCCCTAAGTCCCTCTAGTTCGGCGTAGACTTCGGCCTTTGGTAGCACATGCCCCTCGGCCACAGCAAAGCTCGCAAGCCTCGTAGCAAGCGCATTGAGAATACCGGCATCGACCAGGGCGGCTCGGTGGCGCTCTTCGAAGCAGAAACTTCTGATGAGATATGCCACGATGCCTATCTGAATTTCGACGTCACGGTTCGACTCTCGCTGCGTTAAAACGCTCAAGAGGCTCTTGATGTGACTTTCGCTAAAGATGACCTCTGCTAGAGATCTTGGATGTATGGGAGAGACTGTTGTGACAGACTCTGCGGCTATGGCAATGTTTTGTAAGACGCGGAGAGCGGCATGCCGTATCTCCGGATTGCTATGTTGGAGGCACGGGTCACTTAGGACCGCGGATAGTACACCCGAAGCGTGGAGAGGAGGGAGGAACGGAGGACCGGCTGTTAAAAAGTGAGACGTGAGGATTAGCTTTTGGGCCAGAGTTGAGCGCAGGCAAGGGACGGGAAGAAGCGGTTATCATACCATTTGCGAAAGCACTTAGTAGTTGTAAGGCCAGTAGTTGGATAGATTGAGCCGTCTCGTCACCAAAGAAGTCCAATACCTGCGGCGTTCCTTGCGCATCGGACTCTACTTTGTTTGCCTCGGAGACGCTTTGTGATACGGACCGTGGGGATGGCAATAGCCGTACGATATGTGGGAGGAGCCCGAAACGAACCCATAGCGTTTTCTTTCTAGTATCGCCAATCACATCGTTCTTGAGCAGGCAAAGAGCCTCAATTCGGTCGGCGGGACTCGCATTGAGTTGGGTTATGATAGTTTGCGGATCGAGCTCCATCTTGCAAGGTCGATGATGGACGATAGATAGAATGCCTCCGCAGCAACCGAAAAGGATCCGACGTTGCGTAGACACGCGAATGCCAAACCCCAAAGCGGCAACACTCTATGTTCACTGTGATGGCGTGTTCGGAGTGCCTACAGCATGTATGTGTATGTATTTGCCTTTCTTATTACATAATGCCTTTTAGCCAAGAAACCGTTATGCATCTAGTCAGGTCCATGTATGCTTATATAATATGGGGCTTCTTGGCATAAACAACAAGGTTCACTGCGTGCTAACCAGCCCAGTAGTAAAGATATCAAATTGCCTACCATTTGCTACATGTTGAAGGTATTGTCCTCTCAGACATTCTCGACAAGAGAAAATAAAATAATAAGGGTAGGCACTCTCCATAATTTGTACTCATCTAACGTGGCGGCCTCGTAGTCTTAAGTGTATCTATCGTGCCTGTGACTTGAAAGGGCATCAAAGTTCACATCACTTATTATCATTCCCTCACGACCTCCCTCTGCTTAGCTCAATCCTATTAGCTATTCGGTCTTATCACGGAACTCCTTGAAGGAGGATTGATGATTTCATGCTACTGTCTTAGAAAGCACCTAGCTTGAGCACCTATATCCACTACCTATATCATTTGTTCTTAACATTAACTTTGGGCCTTCTCGACCAGTTGAACGGCATTGCATGTATGAATGCCAGATAGCGCTAGCTTGGCATGCATGAGAACATCGCAGTCGCTTCCAACATGGTTCAAGTCGTTGTATGGATACATATCTTGTTATAGGTAACCCTTTCCCATAGCAGAAGGACGTGGTAACTACTAATGATTACGCGAGCAAGTCTTCCAAACGTTTGGTCAAGGTTCGATTGAGTCCAGGTGGAGTATAGAAATTGTTCTGCCTAGGTAGGTAGGTACCTTAGATGTAAACCCTCCTTCTTCTTAGAGGAAGTTTTCAGCAAGGGAAAATCCTACACATATTCTCGGTCGGTAGGTCCCATAGGGTTAGATAACAACGGCGGCTTCCTTGTGACTTCAATCCGGAGAATATCAGGGGCTGGTGCAATGAGCAGTCTGTAACGTTATATCAAAATACCTTGGCATGAAGACAGGTCTACTAAGTAAGATTCTTCAATGTAGACAAAATATATAAAGGCAGCCCAGACTCCTTCTCTTGTGTTTTCTAACTATCGTTCCACCACCCTTTCATCATCACCAAAGAACGACGTAACAGCCTGCCCTAAGCTTTGCTGATCAACATGCAGCTTCTTAAGCTTCTCCCACTTGCATCTGCCGCCGCCGCCGTACAGGTTGGCGTGCTAACCTGCGCGGGCTTTACTTACAAAGATGGTACTCAGTCATAGCCCTTCTCTCCCTCGAGAGCCTACCTACCTCTTCAAGGTTTACTGACGGTCGAAATACAGGGGCGTTATACGTAGTAGAACCAGCCACGAGCCCCCCTACAACTGAGTGTAAGTATTGGCCTTCTGCGCTACTCGTATAACAAGTCTTCCTTTGACTGACTGATTGCCTGTCTTTATGAAGTCTACGTCGACGCCAACAGCCAGGTCCGCCGCGTGACGCCCCTGGGAGCTAACGGCGGAACTGTCTACAAATTCCACATCGAGGAGGGCTTTCTCACAGTTGACACGTCCCCGGGCGCTTTCAAGCCCGTCAGCTTTAGTACGGGAGGGGGAGACAACAACCACTGGGATAACTGGGCCGGCTTCGTGGTCTACACTCCCCAGAAGGGCAAGGCCCCCAAGAGCTTCTTGGGCGGGTTCCAGTACGCGGGCGCGGATAGGAAGCTGTACTGGAACCAGACCCTCTACGACCTCCAGGTTGTCGATTCCGGCTCGGTTAAAGGCGGAATTCTCATCGGCCAGTGCCGTCAATATGTTGACTATGAGTTTGACAACGCGTAAAAAATTGGCCCAGTTGTTGTATTCGCAGGAGTACTCGTGGCTAGAATATTGATCCATTCTGGGCGGGACGAAATGAGCTCTCACTCGGCCATCAACACAGGTGTTTCACTATGTGCACATACTAACGTGCCACTCTTTTGAAGCACCATCGATAGTTCATAGCTACAACCCAAAAGAAAAACTTTATTTCGGTCTCCGAATTAGCTTCTTAGTGGCATTTATGATGCGATCCGTTCCCCGCTACAAAGGCAGTCCATCTTCCACCCTAGGTAGCGGTTGCGTGATGCCTGCAGCTTTTTGGTCTTATTTGAAATGGTTCTAAAACTCGCTATACAAGGAATTTCTAACATGGGCTCTGTCATTCTATGTATAGTCTCTACTGTTCTACCCATTGCTAGTGCTTCTATAAGGAGTTAAGGGGAAAGAAAGTACGGATCCTGAAGGATCTGAGTAGATATGGGCGAACCTAATCCACCTTTGCCGTACCCTGTCAAATCAGATCGTCAGCCATGATCTGGGGTAGGGAACACAACGGACCGAGCACCGATCTATGTTGCATGCATGATAATATTATGTAAATAGCCCAAAGTGTAAGTTCGACACGGCCTTATTATAATAAGATAAGGGATGTTGCGTCGCCACCCCGGTGCTTGTATCCGGACGCCTTTGAGCGTAGGGACCACTTTATTATAAGCTTAAAACTCCTATCTCCCGCTTTAACAGGTCGGGGACAGAGCTTTTGCTCTTTATCACTGTGTCAAGCAGGGGAAATCAAGGTAATCATTACTAATCGTCACCTGGTTGTCAAGATCACTGCGTGCAGCAAAGAGTGGCGTCCATTATAAAACATGGTCATCGGGACCTTTCAGGGCTGGAACGAAGCATGAAGACCTTTAAAGTGGTATTGGCCCGCGAAGATATGTCTCAAAAGCTTCTGTGTATAGAGTATCAACGACTTCAATCATATTTTCTGTGCTCTGGAATGAAGGGCTCGGCCAGATCACCCCAGGTTACGGATGTCATAACATTCTTCAAAGCATATATTTCATAGGACCCTAGAATAGACGGCCCTTCACTCATCTAGTAGGAAACAAATCAAGGAAAGATAGGGTTTAAGGAAACAACCTGGGTGTAATACTATATGAGTGGTAGGTTCCTTCACCCCCTTATCATTCTCCTATTGCGAACCCCTCGCTATGACCTACCCTCAGCGAGGGCGCCGCGCCGACTAATGCTATGTGCCTAGTCAGCACCAATGCCCGTAATTAGAGTTGTGGGGGTATAAAGTGTGAAGTCTACACTATTATAGAGATAGTCTGTCATGCGAGGAACATTCCTTCCAAACTCTTACTTGACCTGGTCATGGGGCTTGGATCCTCCGGTATTCGCCCTGGTGATATTCTTGTCTTGGACGAGCTATCCCTGTTTGTTCTCAGGAAAGTACCGGGGTGGAGGCGGTTAAAAGTGAAGGGCTCGGGGCAAGAACTTGACTATCTATGTATTTAGAAAGTTCAATAGCAGGTGTCAACCTGGGTTACAGCTTGCATGGAATAAAGACGCAGGTACGCCACAGATGCCGCTCTTCGCCCTACTATCGGTCATCGTCCTGTAGCACACATTGAGATCAAGCGCATAGTGTTAGGTTCTCTACTACCTGCCTATACGACTCCTCACGGTTGTACTCGCTTCCACTCTGTCTTGTCATTTCATGAGTATAGTTGGATTTATATAAATGTATAGCACTCGCTCTTTGAACTAAACAGATTACCTACCTTGCACAATAGTACATGATTTGATGTCAACATGATGATATATGCCTCCAGCTCCATCGCTATGTATAATCCCTTTCCCTATATCCCATGCCTTACCTGTACCCTTACTTTCCTCTTCCCTTTTTCTTGTCTCCTTAGTCTATCCGGCTAAGAAACTTCGCTGGGCATTGCGGGTTTGCTCAGAGCTATATGCATCGAGCTTAACTGCGACAAGCACACATTCCACTGCGCTCTTGCGACTTCTCGAGCTCTGGATGCGGAGTCTCCACTGCCCGGTCCGTACGATCCACTCGTCGGCGATGTGACCAGGCCCATCTACCCGTCGCCTCTTTCGCGCCGGCCCGATAGACTGGTCTACACTCGACACGGGGGAATCGTGGGGACCCCCGTTCCCGGTTGACGGAGACATGGACATGGAAGTGAAAATCTCTTCTACCTCGTTGAATCTAGTGAAGGGCTTCCCATCGAGTGAAACGTGTGCCTCAGGGTCAAGGGATATTCGGACCAAGTCTTCACTCAAGGGAGTATTGCCAGGGCTTGCCGGTTGACTGTCGGCTCCGCCGGATGCCATCAATAGACCTAAAGGTTGTGTGGTGGGCAGGTTCAACTTGGTAGCGATTACCTCAAATAATCTTGCGATTCGGGTTTTGATCTGACCGAAGAATTCCGCACGCATGATGTTCAAGTGCAGCTTGGTGGTCTCGCCTCCTATTTCCAATACCAGCTCCCTCTGCTTGTCATCCTCGTAAGGTCTCATATAGTTGACCCATCCTAGTAGTGGCTCGCCTCCATTGCTGCTCACACTCGTGGACAAGCCATCGTTTGTTACTGATATGCCAGATTTAAATATGTCCTCAACCCTCATAAGAATCTCGTGCTTCTTGCGAGATTGATTATAACTGATATGGTGCGGGAGGAGTTTCTGTTCGAGGGCCTTGAAGTTGAAATATCGGCAATCCTGCAAAAGTGAGGTACGGTGCTCCTCGTCACGGATATGTATAGGATAGCCCCGCAAGAGGTGTAACAGCTCAGCAAAGTTATCTGCGGAGCGGTTTGGAACCGATGGCGGCATAATAGAAGGCGGCCGAATTAAGTCATTGCGGTCCAAACCGGGGTAAAGATCTTTCGGGGATGAGAAGAAAAGACCGAAGCCGAGGGAGAAGAAATTGGGCGAGTTGCCAGGGCTGGTAAACAGGTCGCGAGGGATCTGAAACTCGCGATGCCCGATTGAGATGAAAATAGACTCCTCATAGAGCCGCGACATCAGCTTCGGCAGGGTATAAAACTGTGCGTCGGCAAACAGGCGCACGAAATGCGTGCCATCGCGCGGGGTAACATGATAACCCTGAAGATGGAGAGCGATATCCTGAAAGGTAACGGGATCTCGGTCAATATACAGTGTCCGAATAGCAGTTGACAAGTCTTCACCGGATTCTTCGGCGCTCTTGATCTGGCATAAAAAATACTGTGAAAAATATGAAGGGGCTAGAAATGAGATTAGCAATCAACTCACAACGCAAAGATTGATAAATTATGGTGGACCTGTGACGGGCGCGGATTTTGCCATCGGCCGTAAGCACATAGTGAGTGAGATGAAAAGGAAAAATGGAGGTGCTGACAGCACATACCGTCTGATGAGATGGAAGCGCCCGAGAGCTTGAACAGCTCAGAGCCTATTTGAACAGGGAAAACGCGCTCATGAGGCAATATGTTGGGGATCTTAGTGATCAGTTGCGGGTTTGAGGGCGGCAGATGTAAGACGGTGCGAGTTCCCTCGGGTTCAGTCGAGTTTGACTTGCTCATTGTTGACGATGGACGTATCACGGAAACAAGACATTATCGCTGATACGATGGTTAATTTGCCAACTCAGCCGGCAAGCGAGCGCTCAGAGCCTCAGAGACTCAAACCCGAAGAGTTGACAACATATATTAAAAGCGATGGGGCAAAAAACACGTTGCAACGACTTCGGTAGTTGGCAACTTGGTGAAGGTTTGCGGTTTGTATCTCTACAACAGCATGAGAAAGTGCCAAGAAGATTGATTTCAAACGGGTTGGGAATCATTAGCTAACAAATGGGAAGTAACTTATTCTATAACTTCATAATACGACCTACAAGTCGGCCCGCTCTTTACGAAGGATGCATTAAGCGTGGCTTGGGTTGCAATCCGCTATTTTGGGAGCCCTTCGGACTGACCCGACCCCGGGGAAAGGCCATCCAGCCAGGGGTGTCGGTGGCTGAAAGTGGCTGAAATATCCACTTGTAGGGTCTTGTAAGCGCTGAATAATACATACTCATAGTAGAGCGAGAGCTTCACACGGCCGGCACCTACAGCAGATTCAGTCAACTAGACCAAATCCGGCCATACCTGGACGATATCTCATTAATAATTATGTTTTCTTACCAGAAACAACCGGCAACATCTTGAATACTTGAATCTGTGCAGTGTCAGAGGAGATGACGATCAGATTGAGCGTAGCTAGTCTATGATACCTGTCTATGACTAATAAGAGTCGAGCTCACTTTGGAGAGTGACTATCTTCACATTCCCAAGGTTAGTTAAGCAGTAAGACGCCTCGTTAATCGGCAACCCCACCAAAGTCTTTCTTACATGGTCAGGGAGAAAGATTAGTACTCTGCATTGCTTTTCAAGCTAGCACGATTTCCTTCCAGGTAACGCTAGGGTCTAGAGAAGATGTGAGAGCGTCTCTAGTGATTTTACCTATTCCTCTTCGTTCAGCCACGCCGTTCGTCCACTCAATCATCAATGTCCAGAAGAAACGCGCTCCTGGATCGGTCGTTTCGTTAACAGTGCTCTTGCTAGCTGTACCGAGTGACTTTTCGGCCGACAGGGAGAGCAGTATAAACTCTGCGCTCTTGCCGTCTCTATCCGGTTGTATTGGATCGTCTAGTGTAACGAAGCCACAGTTCGTCCCATTTTTATCGAGCAGCTCAAACGTGGTGGGTGTCCAGTAGAGTCCGTAAGACCACATCATCTTTTCTCCCTCTTCTTGGCCGATGCTACGAAGGGACAAGCTCACAGCTACGGTCCAGAACTGAAGTACGGCGAACTGTCTCCCCGTCATTTCGCCCGCAACTTCGTTCAACGGCTCCGTTTGCGATACATCACATGAATGCCCGAAGAGCTCAATCGCCCTCAAGTTCCGACGTTCGGACTTGTCCCAAACCGCTGTCAACGCGCCAGACGATTCTCTCTTGTACCAAGTGATCCACGTGCTCTTCTCCGTCCACTTCGTCACATTACCGGATCCGAAGTTATAGTAAACCTTACCATACCATCCTGACCAGGCCCAACTTGGGAAGATATCCCGTCGTTTCAAGCCATTTTTATCGGGATAGAACAGAATAAACCAATCAAGAGCTGCAACGGGGATGCCGTAGAGGAGACTGCACTGCGCATAATCTGCCAACCGGCGACAAATACCAGCCATGGCAGGGACGTAATCGGACGGCACCTTTAACTCACGAGTCGTATACTGATTCAACAGCTGACCTAGCAGATGGTATACGTCACCACTTGGCTTATGCAACGCTTGGCCGTGGGCGGTAGTCGATTCCGATTTGACAGGCAGCCCGTCTTCGAGCTCCTGCCATGTATTCTGGTGACATTTAAAGTAGATCGAATCATCCAAGAAGATGATCCTTCTCCTTGATAGATAGTACTCCTGGAAACTATGTGCATATCAGTCATGTCCCACTCAGGCTGTATGTGACGAGAGACTTACGTCCACCCTCGATGATGGTACTCTGCCTTGGAGAGCATGTCTTGCATCGTGTGACGAAGAATAAGATTAACACCAGGTGCAACCTCAGCCGTTATTTGACGTGATGCCAAACGGGATCCTTCCCTGACACCAGGGAGACCGGAGTCGGCGTCCGCACCGCTTGCAGCTATGATGGTGAAATGCGCCTGCTCGTATACAAGATCCATGGCATTGATACCTGTACCTCTGTCGTCGTCGTCATCCTGAATCAAGCAGACTTGGTCGATCCAGACATAACGGCAGCCAATTTTGCGAACAAGCTCGATAGAGTCCTGAATGGTTTTGGGTATAGAGTTCCAATTTCTCTTGAGGCCATCATGGGCGAAGAGGTCGTCCTTGTTGGATTTTACTAAGAGAAAGGGCTTGCAGTCGCCCCATTTATAGCTGAGAGCAATATATCTGGATGTGATAGGCACCGGTGCGATACACATATCTATCACATCAATGCAGCGGAAGAAGCTGAGGTCAACGCTAAACGGTCCCTCATTCGGAAGGCAGTCCTTATGCTCAGCTTCGCATTCTCCCAACCACCCCTTGACCATTTCAAAGTCAATCTGACTTGACGCGGCTACTTTCTCAAATCCTTTGACATCTGGCTCGAAGAGAACCCTCGAGTACGAAGGCAAGGGCTGGATTGCAAACCGGTCCCGGTCCTGGGGAAACACGCGGACAGTATGAGTATCGTAATGGCTGATCGGCTGCATATGGATGATGCGCTCGTCCTGCATCGCGTCGAGGACGAACTTGCAAAACGGGCACGAGGAACGCTGCCTGATCTCGTCTAGGACACCAAGCGCGACGGGTGTCTTGCTTCTTTCCTTGTTGTCAAACCCGATATTCTTGCAGTTTTCGCAAAGACCACTACCGGCAGCATGATCGGGTGTCTCGCTACCGTTGTGTTGCTTTAAGCCCGCACTTCGGTGTAGCAACTTGGAGAACCGAGCTGAAAGACTCTTCTTCGCCGACATCTTGGGTATTGCACTTGTTGTACTCTGAAGCACTATGTGATTGTCAATATGACGAAATCGTTGAAAGCTTGACAATAGGACATAGCAAGCAGCTCAGTTTCGGGCCTCCAAGGAATTACCTGGCTAATGCTCAAGATCAGTGTGCGCATTAGCTTGGAGGATTGTAGTGGCTAGCCCTCCTCGCCCTGGCTTCTTGTCAGCATCGTTTCGGTCTGTTTGAGCCCACAAATCCATTCATGCGCCTACGATCTCCACCCCTGCAGTGCACCATACCTGATGATGCCTGGATTGATCCATCAGGTATGTGAGCCGCGATATCGCTGTCATGTACATACAAGGTCTAGACAAACCCGGAAGTTCGTAAACATCAAAATACTCGAACACTATTTAGATTATTTCAACCGCAAATACTATCTAATCTCATACCTGTACGACTCGGCGTTGCTGTTCTCATCATTTCTTTGTCTTTGCTCGGATATGCGCAATCCTTAAGACTCATGATTGTGCGAATATTGGGTTGTCGCGCATCAGGAGTGGCAAATATTTATCGCGTCCAAATCTAGAAAACTTTGTCTTTCTAGGGTTGCCTGGACAGAGCTCATCGTTCTGGACCCGGCACCCGTAAGATATTCTTGGGCTGAATTGAGGAAAGCGGCGAAAGAACGTTAGCGAGCTACCAATGACAGCGCCGAAAAAGCGCCATCAATGTTCAGCTTGATAGTGATGGGGAAATATCAATATGTTCACCCATCTGGACACCCCAGAAAGATTCTTTAGCGCAGATTTCATACTTCCATCACGACGGCGCTCAATCAAGAATGCGTTGATAGCGCCTCGCTAGGCCGGCGCCAGTGTCCCAGTGCTGGTCACATGTCAGGGGGTGTGATAGTCTATAGATAGCTGATAGTCGCTGAGAGAAGTAGAATGAGTATCTTCCTCCGCTGTAGGTTCCATGATCAATTCATCTGTCTGATACTACTGCTTTAGAGATGTCTCTTGTCGCGATGAAAAGAGGCGTCGCGATTGCCCTTGCCTGGTTCACAGCGTCATGTTGGGCAGTCCAATTTACCACCACGAACTTTGACGTTTCTCCCGGCAGTACGTGCTCCAGAGCCTCTTCCTATCTAAAATCTCAATAAACTAAAGCTCCTTTGAATGACTCTATGAAGGATACTGACTCATGACTGCGAGTAGAGCCTTTCGCCTTGGCCTGGGAGGATGCCACAGGGCCTGTTGAGCTCTTGTTATGTAAGTCAGACACGAGTTCTTCCTGTGACCTTGTCTTCCAACTTGAGAACGGCTCCGATTAGAGATAGATTATTGCGCCAAATCCTTCATTCATACTCACACGAAATACTTCTTCAAGACCATCTCTCTAGATAGCAATTGCTGACTGCGAGCGCTATAGTAACCGGGGCGGCCGACGAGCTCGTAACAGTAGAAGTGATAGATGGTTCGTAAAGCGTAACCTAACCTGGAACTCACCATTGAACGCGACGTTTGACTAACTCGATCGACAACTCACAGCGGGCGACACCGGCACCTCCTATACATGGACGCCCCCAGATGATCTGCCGTCAGGAACTTACGCGTTTGGTATCAGCGACGGGGGCGACATGAACTATTCGCCGCAGTGGGAATTTGAAGCCAGCGATAGTGTAAGAAAAGTCACTGATCTTATACTATAGTCGTGAGTGAGTGGAAGTTGCTGAACTGTTTTGAACGATTAGGCACCAGCGAGTTCACCGACGACCACGACGACTAAACCACCGAGTACAACTAGAGCACCTACCACGACTGCGCCTAGCAGTACCAGAACCACCACCACCACCACCACTGCTAGTGATGTGGCGACATCAACGAGTGCGCCTTCAACGACGTCCTCACCGAATCCTGCGCCCACAAGTAGTTCACCCACAGGCGGCAGCAGCTCACCAAGCTCACCGAAAAGCGCATCGAATACCTCGACATCTTCTTCGGCCGGCGGCGCAGGTGGTTCAGATTCCGATTCTCAAACAACCAGCACCGACGCAAACGCAAACCCGACTCCTACTCCGACTCCGACTCCAAGCCCTGACCCTGACTCAAACTCGACCCCCAGCAGCAGCTCAGAAACAAAAACACCATCCCCAAGCTCCGGCCTAAGCACAGGCGCCAAAGCCGGCATAGGCGCAGGCGCAGGCATAGTCGGGATCGCCTTGATATGTCTGGCCGGCCTCTTCATCTTCCGCCGGGGCAAAGCTGCTGGAGTCCGGCAGAGAAGAGCTTTTTTGGGTGCAGGTGGGAAGTACAACGAAGAATCGAAGGCCGAGTTAGGCGGTGATGACGCAAAGCCCCGTGCGGAACTGGGAGGCGGCCGGGGCGGTGGGGTCGCCGTCGCTGAGATGATGCATTCTGATAACGGGCAAAGGCAAAGAGCGGAGTTATGGCAGGGACATTACGATGAGTGGCGGGCAAGGCCCAGCGAGCTGGATGCTGGACCTAGACCTGTGGCTTATCGTGGTATTTAATATAAGAAACCTACCTATCAATAAGAATAGGAGAAGGAGTACGAATAGGGAGCACGAATACAAGCTAGTTGTAATATTGTTTTTTTCAGATACCTTAACTACTGGAATACTTAATAGCGGACTATTGGCACTTCGCTGCACATTATCCTCCAAATCTGCATCAAGGAAGTGATAGATCTCGCCATGCGTTCGTCATAGTCATAGACCGTTGTTTCTCGAACCCAGCAAGACTTTAAGCGTGAGTTGAGGTCGTTTCACGAGCCGCGCGCCTTCACGGCTAGGTACCTCAAAGAAATGAGGGCGAAGGGGAGGTCAGTATCGGACAGCGGAGATGCTTCGCTTCTGGAATATGAACCGCCATAGGTAAGAAATGTCAACTCAGGCAATCGTCTCACTCACAAATCGCATGAGAAAGCCATCAAGTCGTCGAAAGAAGCTTTGCCTCATTCGGGCATCGGAGTCCTCAACACGATAGGCCCGATGGTTCGGTTTGGCGTCAGCTAGAATAAAAATAACATTTTCATTACTGTAAGCTGGATGTAGTAGCTAGTGGCTATGTTTAAGTAGGGACTTGGTTTAAGGCTTACCGGCAAACGATGTCGAAGGAGCTGGTGTTTAGTAATGCGCGATACTGAATCTGGACTGGTAGGTACCCCGGTAATTTTGTCATGTTACCTACATTAGCGTGTGAGGGGGGTATTTGGTGACGGTCACCAGGACGATTTCAAAATTCCGGGACGATCCCCAAACGAAGGACGTCACTTGAAGCTCTTTATTTGCATAGCCTTTTTGCATAAGGATG
>Ga0247782_1000193_pt1 | contig 72667 bp, 38 predicted proteins | sample UWRJL019104C5_FD_179928 | JGI IMG/M metagenome (GOLD analysis project Ga0247782, IMG submission 179928) | Plant litter microbial communities from Arlington Agricultural Research Station in Wisconsin, United States - UWRJ-L019-104C-5 | ecosystem: Environmental > Terrestrial > Plant litter >... | reverse complement strand
AGAAAAAAAAAAATAAAAAAAAAAAAAAAAAAAAAAAAAAAAAAAAAAAAAATTCTATCTAAGGTAGAGGCCCGCCACTCGCCCGGAGACTCTCGAGGTTCTCCCCTCCAGTTTACTACCTACCCTACGTACTGTCTACCTAGTGTAAATACAAGGCTACCTACTCTACTTTACTTTACTCTACACTATAGAACTACACGCTTACTTTCTTCTTACTCTTACGTATACAACTAAGATAATTAAAACAAAAACTATAACACTATACTGCTTTACTCCGGGGGATAAGTGTTAAGAGTAGACAATAGAAATTTTTAAGCAAGGTTAAGATAATAATAATAAGTAAAATAAATGTTATAGACAAGGACGAAAATTTAGACTAATACAAGGTACAGGAAGTAAAACTATAAGAAAGTAGAAGATTCCTACGGATTAAGCAAAGGAAATCAAAAGAAGAACAGGAAGCAGGGCAAAGGAAAGAGGGCATGGAGCATGGAGCATTAAGCGTAGGCTAAGGGGGAGAGAAAAAGGAGAGGGAGAGAGGGAAAGAAAAAGGGGAGGGTAGGTTAGGCAGTTTAGTCTCATGCCTAGGAGAGAATGATGTATGAGTAGCTTTCGCTATTTGTTTAACCTCGTACTATAATCAGTTTGCGGAGGGGGGTGTCCCTATTACTCAGGTAGCCGCGGAGCCGGACACCTTTTACCCTCTTGTCCAGGAGGAATTTTCGCCAGAGTTGTGTTTCCCAGCATGGATCACTTATGCTAGCTGCCTCTCTTCCCTCTAATATAGGTAGCACTTGCCACAATGTCTTAGGGGTTTTTATCTAATATAACAGTTCCCTCGGTATATAGCACCGTGAGGGAACAGTGCTCTTAGTGTATATAGTCCTTAGCCTTTTGATATCTTGGGATACCTTACAGATATCGCAATGCCTTCAGTGTTCTTAGTGCCCTCAGGGTAAAGCTGTCCCCGGGTGTAGCTATCTTAGTATATGATTGCTTCACTGCATAGCTCACTCTGTGTGTAATCTCCCCGGTGCCCTTACTGCGTAGTTCCCTCGGTTAATAGCGCTCTCAGTATACGATTTCCTCAGTGCAGTTCCCTCAGTGTAGCTCCCTCAGTCAGTAATGATCTTAGTGTAATTCCCTTAGTATATTGCCCTCAGTGTAGCTCCCTCTGTGCGTATTGCCCTCGGTCAGCAGTGACGCCGGTGTATTGTTTCCTCATTTTAGTGCAACTATCACCGGCTATACCGGCCATTGCAACTGTATCCCGCAAACTAGGCCCTCATGCCAGCAGGCATCGCACGCTGCAACATCCCCAGTGATGTATAGTTAGTGCATCAACAGGCTTTATGGTTGCCTGTCGAGTATGCCCGGTTACTAGCCCTCAGCATGCTCTAACAATTAACCCCCTATTATAAAAGTGCTCATTGCTGAGCTTCATGCCAACAGAGTCTGTAGCCTTCGAGAGTCTACTTTCTCATATACCCACCGACCTCCGTTGGGTCTGGGACATGGCTCAGAGGCTTCCACTCCCGTTAAGTCCATCCCGATAAATTATTTGTATGGGAATTCCCTGAACTCGACTCACGAAACCACATTTCTGACCGATCGAGAGGAACGCAAGCACACTTTGTCATTGTAACTTCCTGGCTCCTCCCCGGCAGTTCCCGGGTAAGGAAATGACGGAGTAATACAACCGGGTAATCTAGATGAGACTTTAGTGTGAATTATATGATGTGTAAGTTGCCTCTGTTTCTGCATGTGTTTGTGAAGCGGTCATTCTGATGTGATTGATCATATATGTCCAACTTTGCCCGCTCTAAGTACTTGTCACGATCCCCGCCCTTGGATATCAACCATACTGTGCCGCGAGATAGAATAAGGCTGACCACATCACTGTCAATCATCTCTATCCTGCTTGTTTGACCACATGAGGTTACACAATCGCATGCACTGAAGCCTTATCACCCGCTCTCCGCAAACTTTGCAACTACTTGAAGCCACTATGGTTGAGATGTCTTGAACTGGTTGCCTAGATAAGTATAATCTCTTCGTCACCCTACAATTGTGTATAGATAAGTTGACTGAGCATCATACTGCTGGTGTTTTGGTTGATCGATGCAACACGGTCGGAGGAGTCACGTGAACTGATAGATTTTCCACACTATAATTTTGTGCAAGCACGGTCCCTCTGTTTAAAGTCAAGAAGTGCGTATGCCACGGCGTACGTCCTGCACAAACTCATGCGCGACATTGATTATCGAACACAGCCCTATTTATAATTGTATTACATATTTATATGTGTGGAAGAACATTCTAAGAATAGAGCTTTGAGCTTAGTGGTACCATTATCAATTATGTTTAATCTCCTCTCACCAAGTCACATGACTAACAAGGTTAGCATCAGTGGTTTAGTGGTAAAATCCATCGTTGCCATCGATGGGCCCCGTGTTCGATTCACGGCTGATGCATCTTATATTATGACATTCAAGTCGTTTCTTTTTCCTTTTTCCTTTTTCCTTGTTCTTTCTTTTCTTCTCCTGTATCTTCAAGCTTAGAATTCCCCACTATGGGGATCTTAGGCATATCGCTCAGATTTGCTCCAAGATATTTCCGCTGCATTGTTGATAAAGGATCTCGTTGTCATAGGCCGGCACCGTGGATACGCGCAAACTATATTCATATCACAAGTTGACGGCTTGCTATCGGGAACGGCAAAGTAGTGGGAATGATTTCGGCAATTCGGACAACATTCGAGTTGCTTGCACGTGATGAGCAGTAGACGGTCGTATGTAGAATATGCCTATAAGTGCCTGCTGACGCCTTTATACTGCCCCAGACTGCTCGCCAATGTAGGTGTGATCCATACCCATGTTTGTGATAGGTAAGTAGTCATCGACAAAGTGAACGAGGCAAACTTCGAGGAGAGAGCTGCCCTTATCGAAGAATCAAGAAGCTGTCGCAGATGGAGTAGGGGTTCTCACTAAACGGGGCGCTGACCTTAGGTGAAGGATGCGCTCCCTCCATGGTGTCTGGATGCTACATAGCACGTAACGCCTATATACAAGGATAAAATGACCTACATATGCGCAGAAGCGATGTGCACGTCTTCCGTCTACCGGCCGGGAACACGACGTGACGGTTGGGGAATCTGAATGGGACCAGAATTAGAATAAGCTAGCTGAGAACGCTGGAGGTTGTGCAGCATGTTCCTCACATACGTCCCCACATACTTAGATTAGTTACATACCAGTACGAAAAAAATGACAATTTCTGATAAAATTAGATGACGCGGTGCCAGACATGGGGTGTCGCGATGCTGGGCGAAATGAGCAGGCTTATTTACTAATCGCCCAAGTGTTGCTATTGACCCACACGGCCTCTTGTATCCAACCAGCTAAGTTAGTCCATCATGCACGGCGATTACGACGAGCTTTCGCCGAGTTTAGATCTTGGGCTAAGCCGACAGACCGGTTCCAAGTTGCCAGTGTTTTTGCATGATGTTGTTCGATTGTTTCTCTGGTACCAGCCGCGTGGGAGATGGCATATGATACTATATTCGGTATAGCTTCAACATTTAAAGGTGAGATTTTAGCTTGTCCTGCCCCATCCTGGCAACTTGGCAAGTATTAAGACTAAGCCCTGTGAGCGCTGTCTCAGGTGTCTCACGGTATATGTAGAACCATCTTGATGATTATTCCGATATTTATCCAGTGAAAGGAAGTAGGAACGTATGTACAGGAGTCCTTTTTGCAGTGTCTATCCGGTTGGTCTAGTCTAAACGTAGCTTAGCTTGAATCTGTTCTGTTTTTAGGACCAAACCTGGGCCAATTAGAGTCCAAGCAAATAAGTATTTTCTGCCTTAGATTCAGATCTCCAAACATAGATAATCTTAACCTAGTATAGAAATCATGTCAACACTGTAATTTCCCGGGGATAATGTGCAGAAGCTACTAGGAAACTCAACGTCTTATGCTGTACGGACTCGTAGCCATCGTGAGGGACTTGATACCTGCATAACCCTCCTGCTGTATATTTGTTGGGTTGAGTGCTTTTTTAGCAGAATCTAGGTAGTGGCACTAGAACCTTGAAACCCCATCGTCTTGGTCAGCACCTTCCTGCGCCTCCTGCGCTGCTGCCTTAAAAGTACGTGGCTGATATATGTATAAGTTTCTCGTCCACTAAGTACATATTATGTCGTTGTACCTCCAGATCTCTACCTGCTTAATTATCCTCTTAGTTTAACTTATAACGAGGTTGATCTGCACCAGAACCAGGTTCTCACTCATACCCTGGACTCGCTACCTGTATCGCCTCGCGCCAAGAGCTGTCGGCACCTCGAGGTTTGTAATAAAGGCAACAGACCCATCATCTTCAGTTCGGATCAGATACATCACGCTACAGCTTGTATTAATTCAATTCACGACACACCAGCGCCAACACTTCATATCTTATTGATATTCAAACCGGCGGAACTCACGGGGTAGAGCATACGAGAGGTCATGTCGTCAGTCACTAAGCTGGTCGTCGCCATCATTGCTGCTGCAGGTTTGGGACGAGCAGCACCATTGGCGAAACCAAAGACAAGGGATGCAGTGCATCAGTGGGTAGACAGGTCTGGACAGAGCATAGAGTGGGGGCCTTGTCCTAGTGGATTTCCCGAGCTCGTCACTTGTGCGACCTTTAATGTGCCTTTGGACTGGAGCACGGGCTGCGACGGTAGACGAAGCAACGAAACAGTCCAGCTTGGCATGGCCCGACTTGAAGCCACGGACAAGGCCAACCGCATCGGCCCCTTGTTCATCAATCCCGGCGGTCCGGGCGGTACAGCAGCGGGTGCTCTGGCATCGATAGTAAGGTCCGGACTTTTTGATCCAGAGATAACCGCCAAATTCGACATCATCGGTCTTGACCCCCGTGGTGTCGGTCTCAGCACGCCGGTACAATGTAACGTTGATGCTTACAATAAGCGCGTCAAGTTCGCTCCTAAGACGGAGGAGGAGTATGATGCCCTAGTCGAATATAACAAAGAACTCGGCGCGAGTTGCCTGGAGAAGACGGGCCCTCTTCTAAACTACCTCGATACCATAAGTGCGGCCAAGGATCATGAAGCTGTGCGAGTAGCTCTTGGCGGGAGGGCGTCTTTCTTGGGTATTTCCTACGGTACACAGTTGTTCAGCCAGTATGCCGAACTCTTCCCGGACAGCTTCCGAGCTATGGTCCTAGACGGCAACCTACAACGCTCACAGAGCGAGAGTTCCAACTTGCTCATCGAATCAACGACGGCCGAAACGACCCTGAAGAAGCTTTTCGAGTGGTGTGCTTCATCCGATGATTGTGTCTTGCGAGGCGAAGACGTTGAGAAGTTGTTTATTGGCGTGAGAGAGAAAGCAATTGCGTCTCCCATCCCTGCGCCGGGTTGTGATGACAAATTATGTCGGTCCGATCTTACAGAAGAGGATCTCCTCTTTACTATTCAGAACTTCCTGATCTCACAAAAGAACTGGCCCTTACTTGCCCAAGGCCTCCTCGAAGCTGACAAGGGAAATGCTACAATCATCTCCTCTCAGAACAGCTTCGCGGTTGGCAGTCCCTTCGATGACTCTTACTTATTCGCCGGAACCGCCATCGCCTGTCAAGACTGGCAACATTCATCGAATAGCCTTGCCGACGTTGTCGAGAAAGAGAGGCTAGCCGCAATATTCACCCCCCTACTCCTGGGCTTCACACAGAGCTTCAGAATCCAGACTTCGTGCATCGGATGGCCGGCCGCTCTCACCAACCCGCCCAAGCCCGTCGTGTATAAGGGTAAAGTCACGCTCTTGCAGCTCAATTCGCTGTACGACCCTTCCACATCTTACACATGGGCCCTCGGCCTTCATGATGAGCTCAAGAACAGTATTCTCGTGACCCGCAATGGAAGCGGACACGGAAGCTATACCCTCGGTGGCGAAACTACGAAAGTTGCAAACGCTTACCTACTGGACTTGACACTTCCTGAGCCGGGAACTATGACACAGTCATGATTCAGATATAACAGCGAATTCCGTTAACTTCATTGTATACAATGAGATTTGGATTAGCGTCGTGTGTTAGACATGCTTTTGTTTAATTCATCCAATAATATGATTCTAATAAAGCCAAGATGCGTTTTCTCTATTCTACTATCACAGTGCCGGAAAAGAATGACAGAAAATTTCCTCTATTTATGCTAGCCCATTTCGTCTTACTGTCGTGTTTAGAGATAACGAGCTCACCCGCATCGGGGACCACAACAGGTGTAGATTAGATGCTTACCCCTGAGTCACGTTCGCTGACCTCCAACTCATACCTCTCCCAAGGTCATCATCCCATCTCTATCTTATCCCTCATGTCTGTCTGTTCACCACCCCTAAAAAACATGCGTCCTCACCTCCCCTCTATCCGGCTTCGTCATCTCCTCAAATAATGTCTTCTGCGCCTCAACTCTCCTGACCGCAAACCCTCTCAGCCGTGTCTTCTCCTCTCCTCCCAACGTTTCAAAGCTGTGGATCCCGTGCTCTCCTCTCTGCCTATCACAGCTCTCTTCCGTCATCACCATCCCAGCCTCGTCATCATCCCCATCTAAATCGACGAACCGGAAACTCCTCACACTGGCATTGCCATAGCTGGTGAAATAATCCTCATTCAAGCCGGAATAATCGCCCGTTAGAAAATGTGCGAAGCCGCCGTGTGTCATGACTACTATCCTCGCATCTCTGTCTTTGCCATCCCTTCGCTTCGATATATGGGAAGCGGCCTGGCGGCGCGCTAAAGACCTGATGAAAACACGCGCCTCGCGTGCGCGCTCCTCGACGAGCGAGACATCGGGGCGATAGCGAGACGACTGTGTCTTGAGATACCAGTCCCCGTCCAGCCGCGACGTGTCGACCTGCGGCGCGAACTCTTCCCGCAGGGCCGCTACGGAACTACCCCTGTCGCTGGGCATGACGCCCGTCTCTTGTAGTTCAGCTAGGAGGAGGATCTTCTTCCCGCTCCCACTCACGTCCCCGTCATTGAGGAGGGGCTCGAAGGCGATTTGCGCTGTGCGTATGCACCGCCGCATGGGGGATGAGATGATGTGGGTTACGTTGTTCATTATGGGATTGTCTTTATTGTTGTTAGCGTAGAATCGCCCCAGTGAGGAGGCTTGATCTTCGCCACCAGGTGTTAGGCCTGGGTCGACGATGTATGACCCGTTTGGATATATGTTGTGTTCTGACTCTGCGTGCCGGATTATGTCGATTATAGGGGCCATGGTGGATAGGAGTGTTTTTAGGGTACTATCCCTTGCTGTTATTATGAGTGATGAGGACGTGATATGTGAGTTTGCTTCTTGGGCGATGGTGACGGTGACGGTGAGGCGTATTGTGTGTTTGTGAGTGCAACAGGTAGGAGGCTGGGAAGGACCCAAGAAACAGAGGAACCTATAAAGTCTCCCGCAAGCTCTCTTTCTTATCTACAAAATTTCATCTGAAGACAGGCTTTTTTTCCAATTGCCTAGCCAACATAAGGTTAGGAATGCGCAGTTTCCTTTGTGCGACTACTTTCTCACGTAGCGTAGCCGTAGTGATGTATGTATTAGCGCATGCCTCGGGAGACAAAGAAACAGGTATGTGCCTAAGCGCCTGGGCAAACCGGTGTAACGTAGAAACCGGTTTTATATGTCAATGATGAAATTGGGATTAGTTGTCCGTTCTGCTGTTTTATATCTCACGAATAGGTAGACTCACTCTCGGTGTTTTGGTTATACACGCACACGCGCATACATGATCAGTCAGCTGAGCTGGGTGAAAGTCCTAGGTGTGCTATAGCCTATAATGCTCTCAGCTGCTCATGAGTGCCAATCAATGCTCCTCATTTATGTTGCATTGAATTGATTTAGCAGAGAACATGGCTTACTAGTGACCGTTTTGAGTGTTGCTGATGCGAGACATTGGTCGGTATTAGAGATTAGATGTAGATGTATATGCAGGACCGGATGCGTGTGGGAAATGAGGTTGAAAGAAACTTTGTGACAATATTAGTGAGTTTCCCTTCAATCAATGTATGCAGTTTGAAACTTTAATCAAGTGATGGGATTAAACTTAAAATGATGATGCAACCTAGTGAACTACATATACCAACGATACTCATAAATGAGGTTCCGTGAATAGATAACGTAAGCGCCACCCATTTCCTGCACATTGCCTTTTCTTATTATACAACTTTGATCCCCGTGGCATGAACGAAGGGCAACTTCTGGCATTCTACTACTTCAAACACCAGGAACCTTTCCAAACCGATACTGCGCCCAGCTCAGACTTCCATCAGGCATGGTCCACAACCTCTCTCCCACATCAGAGCATGCTGCGCCAGCAACCAAATAAACAGGAAGGACATGATCCAAAGTAGGATGCGCCAGTCGCGCATCACTCCGCTTCATCAGCGCCGCCATCTTTGCTCGTCGCTCCTCGGGCTTCGCGGTTGCGGCTTCTTTGAGTGCTTCATCGAAGGTGTAGACGTAACTATGGAGATGGACAGATAGGTATTAGTAAGAATAAGAGTGAGGAAGTGAATACCGAATGAGCATGATGGTTGATTGATAGTAATGGTGAATGAACGTACGGCATAGTCTTGTCGGTGCCCAGAATGGCGACGTAGTCACGGAGATTGTGGACGGCCATTCCCGTACCGATGATGAGAATGCCTTCGTCGCGAAGACCTTCTAGCGCTGCACCCATGCGGTAATGCAGGTCGTGGTCCTCGTTATCGAAGAGTGAGACCTGGACGATGGGCACATTCAACGGGTTCTCCTGTGGATCGAAAGCTGCGAAGGCGCGTAGCAAGGACAATAATTAGCCATAGCGTACAACAAACCTCCAAATTCTCCTCTAGTGGCTAACTCATTATGTTGGAAAATATGCCAAACTCACCGACTTTGAAACCAGCCCAAACACCATGATCAAGTCCGCGCTCGACGCGCTCGACCTCGATATCCGCAGCAGACAACTTCTCGATGACCCTCTCCGCGATCGCGGGGCTGCCCTTGTTCGGGAATCGGTGCTGGTAGTAACGCTCCGGGAAGCCGGAGAAGTCGTAGACGAGATCCGTGTGCTCGGCCACGTTGACACTCAACCTGCTTGGTCCATCTTGCCAATGCGCGGAGAAAACCACCACCGCCTTGGGTTTGACCCGCTTCGTGATCTCTTGTCCGACTTCTGCAAGTTTGGCGTAGGCCGGATGGCTTGTGTTTTCTACGGTGTTGGGCCCGCCGATCCCGAGGAAGTAGACCGGCATTCGGGGCGACGTGCTTGAAGATAGTGTTGAAAGAGACATATTGATTGCTGTTGCGTAGTAGCTTCTGATAGTGAGTCTGCTATGACTGATATCTTGACGGATAGTGCTGGTGTACGGCTGGTCTGATTGATGCACGGAAAGAGCTGATGACAATGGTTATATATGTAACCTAGATGCCTATTATACACGGATAGCTAGACTATTCAATAACACGGTTCTCCCTGCTTCGCTCTCTCGATGAAGGACGTGCTTAGCATATGGCCGAAGCCAATACAGCATGGACAACTAGACTCCTGACATTATGGATATTAACTGAACCGCTGAACCGCTCAGAGTGTTTTTCGCGAACTGGATAAAGCCTGTCGTCATATGTATGTAGGTTGCTGATACTCCTCCCGCGCGGATGTAGCCGAACTCATCGTTCGCGTAGGGAGTTCTATATTTTCATATTCATGCAGAACACTTTTGGACGTGCATAATTGAGACATATGCTGAGCTTGCTAGCGCTCCCCCGCGCGCCGTTGAGGCTACAGCAACGACGCAAGCGAATCAGGGTGGGGTTCGTCAGGATCACGACATGTAAGCAGTTGTGGCACTATGTCGGACTCCGATGATAATGAATACCGAACAATTTTAATAAGCGAATACTAGGGGTAGACCGGGGGTGTAGGATGTCGTATACTACTTAATAGTCTGTTTTAACTCTGGCTGCTCGACTCACCCCGCGCGGTTCCCCTGGATTCTGGAATACATACTTGACTTCTTACACCCGTGTATTCGGGTTTACTGTCCGTCCTGCCGCGCGGTTTGTGGGTCTCCAGTCCCCTATGTGTGACTTGAAGCAGCATACAGTAGCTAACGACGCCATACTACAAGACGCCGCATTTTCCTAGGCCTAGATCTGATTATAAATCCTCAGGCAGAAAGAGGCTGACGGAATTGTAAGCCATTGAATGGCTCCCACAACATGGCTCCCACAACATACCCGTCGATTATCAATAAATACGATGCATTCGTCTCACTTTGATGCAGTTCCATTTTGTATCCAGATAACTCAAATAAGCATTCTAAACTAAGCAACACTAACGGGCCTTTTGCTCTTCGACTATCAAAATCAATATGCCTGCCAGTCCCATCGCATTGATTCTCGGTTCCGGCCCCAGGGTCGGCGCCGCCGTCGCTGAGAAATTCGCCAGCAACGGCTACCAAGTCGTCGTCTCGTCGCGAAGCGGGACGGGAAGCAAGACAGCTGAAGGCTACTACTCCTTCAAGGCCGACCTGACCAAGCCAGAGTCGATCGAGGCTTTGTTCCAAGCAGTCAAGACTCAGGTCGGGGCAGCTCCTAGTGTAGTCATCTACAACGCTGCTGCGCTCACCTTTCCGCCCGTCGAGAACGAGCCTCTCTCAATCCCGGCCGACAGCGTGGCGAACGACTTGAACGTCAACACCGTCAGCCCCTGGGCCGCGGCCCAGCAGGCTATCGCCGGGTGGGAGACGCTGCCCGAGGGCACCAAGAAGACCTTCATCTTCACGGGCAATATCCTGAATGTCTTGGTGCCGAACCAGCCTAGATTCACGACTCTGGGCGTTGGCAAGTCTGCCTCTGCGTTCTGGATCGGCTTGGCGGATCAATCTTATGCAGCCCGCGGATATCGGTGAGGATTATCTTCATGCCTCCCCAAATACCACCAACCACTTTTCACTCCTCTGCACGTAGATGGTTGCTAACTCGTCTTCCTCATGACGTTCAGATTCTTCTACGCCGATGAGCGACTTGATGACGGCAAAGCTAAAGGGTTCGAGATAGGCGGGGACACACACGCTGATTTCTACGCCCAATTGGCCAACCATGAAGGCAACGTGCCATGGCACGCGACGTTCGTGAAGGGCAAGGGTTACGTCCAGTTTGAGACCAGCATCAAGCCGGAGTAAAGCGTTCAGAAATTCCGAGAGCCGGTATCAATGTAGGCAAGAATACATTGCACAAGACAAGTACCATAACTTGTACGAGCACTTCCGTAGAGTCTAGACTAGCAGAATGAAATCCGCCTGCGACCTAAAGCAGCTCGCAAGGTCTCGATTCGTGCCCTCTGCTCCGTCCCTATTATGCCACACATTCTCCATTATCTCGAACGCCTTGCGAACCGTGCCAAAGGCGTGCGGCGGCTCCAATCTATGCACCATCATCCGCATTGTAATCTCATGCATAGGCTCTGCCAGACACCCCGCTACGCAAAATGGCCAAACCACCGTACTCAGCAGCGACGACGGCGAAATCTGACACACGAGTGACTCGACGATGCGACCGACGTGATAGCGCACCTCCGGGTTCGCCGGCTGCCATCCGGACACCACGACGAAGAGGTAGAGAAGCGCCGCGTGCGCCCATACACGCGTGACCAGTAGGGTCTGACTAGTAGTCGTGCTCAAGTGCTGGTTCATGCTCGCCGTGAGGATATCCAGCAACCCGCGCGTCCCCTCGACGGTCGTCGCAGACGCGTCATCGAGAACCGCGAGCCGGGCTTCTAGATAATCCTTGATAGTTTTGGCCCGACGGACGAGCTCCATGACGTCTAGACTTCCGTCCCTCTTGCACCGCTGCTTCCATGCGTCGAGCGTCGCTATCTCGCTGATTTGTAATAATACCCAGTTCTGACATCCCACCACGGCCTCGAGGTTGATAATGCCATTAACATTAACCGAGCTGTGTGGATGCGCGTGCGCACTACAACCTTCCACTTCTTCGCTTCCGCTTCCGCTTCCACCAAGAAGGCCACGGTGATACTCGTGGAGTTTGGGTTGTGTTTGTAGTATAGTGCTCGCTATGAGATCCTCGAATAGAAGCAGAGATGACGAGAATATAAAAGCATGTTGTTCGGAATTCCTCGGCTTGAAAACTTCATTTTGCGCCGGCGACGGCGACGATACGTTGTTGTCGTTGTTGCCTAGCCAGTGTACAAAAGTGTAGAATCTCGCACAAGGCCCGGTTATTGTTGATGTTGTCGAATCGATATTAATATTATGAGCATCAGAACCACCCACACTGTCGAGCAGCTGCTGAAACAGTGCAAGCGCAGCATTATGATGCGTCTGACAATTATCGAAACTCGAGGCCATGATCTCAAAACGCTGCAACTGCATGATACTCGCGAAGATACGCACGGCGCCGTGCAGATGCTCGGGTATGCTCGAGGTAGTGATGACTTGTAGCGCCCGTCCGAGCGTGCTTACAGCGTCTTCCTTATTCCGCGCTAGGGCAGACTCCGAGTCCCATAAATCAGAAGCGGAACTCCTACTACCTGTGGCCGATCTTCTGGCGAGCGAGAAGAAATACTGACTTAAGCAGAGGGTCGTCTGCCGCACTACGGGGCTGTTCATCACCATATCCAGAATCCATGCCCTGCCCCCCTGGAGCGGGCATGGTCGGTAAAAGGGGAATAAGAAGGGTAGCACGGTCTCGATGTAGAACATCAGAAGAATAGTATCTGATTCTTCAAGGGGTAGAATCCCTCCCGCCGTCTGCTTGGTCGCGAGCGTGCATTGGCCCCTGCGCAGGGTCTGGGTATGGGAAGGGGAAGGGGAAGTAGCAGGAGTACCACGATACCCAAAATGCAGCTCCGTTTCCCTTCTACCACCACCACCACCAACACCACTACCACTATGAGCCCCATTAACGTAAGAATCTCCGGTAGCATTGACATTGCCGTTAGCATTAAAAGTAGCCTCTACAACGGCGCGCCCCTCACGGCGCCGAAACTGCGCATTATCCTTGACCTCGCGCTTGAGCCGCGCGGCCATGTCCTCCTGTCTGGCACCGCCGTCCATCCAGTCGGGTTTTTCCTGGCCGAAATGGCACGTTATGTGCAGCGAGGCGCAGACGTCGCAGACGGGGCGCTTCTCATCACATTTTTTCCGCCGGAGCCGACATGTCCAGCAGCCGTTGAAACTCCTGATCGTGCTACTGCTGTGACGATTATTACTAAGAACAGAAGGCGCATCCATGTTTTCCCTCGTTTTGTAAGCCTGGTTAGCAAAGTAGGTACCTTAACCGCCGGCTACAACCGCATTGGTTTTATAGAAAGGGGTAATATTTTCACGATTAATCAAGGCACTCTATCAAGTTAAACGCCTGAAGAGCATAATAAGAAAGTCAATAACAAATTACGAGGTTGAACTAAAGCTCCCTAATAATAACTAACTCTGCTTACCAAGTTACCATGCGAGCATGGTACCCTGGCAACTTGATCCTTAACCGCGCGGGGTGGTCCGTGGTCCGTGGTCCGTGGCTCACCAGTGCAGTTCTCGGAGATAAAAAGATAAAAGCACGGTTGGCTGCAGGTCGAAACCTCAATTACACCGCTTCGGCGCCGAGTTCTTGTCCTTTGAGCAAAACCGAAGCGAAGGTCTGATAAGATGAGCTCGGACCTTGCAAGGTCAAGTTAGTCTGCTAAACCTGGTTGTCATTGGAGAGTGGGTTTGTATCTACCCACCTACACTAAGGTTTAGTGGCCGATGTTGCCTCTACCCGAGACTTTGTATGCCGGGGTTTGTCTGTTTGTCTCGGTAACCCGGAGTAGCTCGAAAATCTACCCAAGTACAAAACGCCCAGGGATGCTATAGTGGCTCAAGCCAGACACGCAGTTCAAGAATGGAGGTCGATAACAATCCCCCCATGGCTCCCATATCAAAGTGGATCATATTGTACTAACACTGTTCATCTGTGCTAATCTACAACTCCGATCTCCACTCTCGCATTTTCCCGCGCAAGCCTAGTGAATCCAGTATAGATATTCCCTCAGAGCCCAGCCTGGCTCGACACACCAAGTCTAGCATCATCACCGCTACCAAGATGCTCATGAACCGTCTCAGGGATCGGGCTAGGAGCATTCTCCCTCGCAGGCGATTGCCAACCCGTGTGCGTCGCGGTAGCATAGTCCGGTCTTGTATACCCTTCAAAAGGCATGTTACGGCTAAGCGGGATATGATTAAGGCGCCAGTTGAAGAGACTAGCATAGACCATACGAAAAGCGGCAAGCGCCATCAACGTGCCAATCGTAGAACCAGCGACAACATCCCACCAGCTGTGCGTGTTGTCGACAATGAGTGTGCCAACAAGTAGCACAGCAGCTAGGATGGGCAAGAGGAGCACGAGCAATTTCCACATTGGCGTGTGATAATTCGCGAAGACCTTCATCTTGGCGTTCAGATACAAGCAGAGGTACACCGCCGCTGCTAGTGTTGTCGTTGAGTGGCCACTCGGAAAACTCTGCATCGCGTTTCGAAGACTATCGGCTCGCGCCGTCGTACAGACATCTTTAGTCCACATGTCCTTTCGAAAACCAATGCCGTTCAGACCGGTGATGTTGCCTCTTCCTTGCGCGTGCGCCGGGTCCGGCTTGCACACGTCGTAAAAATTCGGTCGCAGGCCCCCAATTAGCGCCTTCACTGTAGCTTGAAAGGCGGAAGATAATACGAGGGCGTATACGAAACCTAGAATCCCGTTGTTCAGATCCCAGAAGCTCCGGATCCAGATCTGCATTAATAGGATGGTGATGATTGGGACGGCCATGGCCACGATGGCTATGAGCCAGTTACTGACAATTTGCGTTCGTGCCGGATACGAGTATTGGGGTAGGATGGCGGAACTCGCGGTTGTGGACGGGTCGTCCAGTGGAAAACTCGGTGTGCCGAACGGTGGCGCGAAATAATATACCTTTGTCGAACGTCAACCATGTAACTGCACCTCATACTCACGATGGGAACGCAGATCGTCTTACAGGGAACGCGGCAACCGCAACGATTAACATAGTTAACAAGTCGGGCCATGTAAGCTTGATCCATTGTCCAAACGTAGGCAGCCTCTCGCGACCATACGGGTCTCTCCAATGAGGGTCCAGATATGAGCCTCGCCTTTTTCGATTTGAACTTGCTGAGCCTCTGCGACTCGACGCCTCGACAGACGCCTCAGGTGACCCCGGACGGTCAGGGTTGCTGGTAGGCCCGTCCATGGATGCAAGTATGTCAGTCTAGACAGTGGATGATCGTTAGCGATAGGGCGTATTAACGAAGCCCAAATCGATATACAAGCACTTGATGCTCGGAACATGGGGAGAAATATAGTAATACAATCTACGAGGAAATTATAGGGGCGCAGGTAGGAGTGAACTTGATGTTTGACGGAACTAAAGCGGGTAATGATGGATGTGATACTATGAGCTCCCCGCGAGCTGCTCCTTCCGTCCTTTAAGTTCACATAGGTTTGATCCAAGGAAGGCTCACTGGATTATCAGGGTCTTCTGAAGAGCTCTTTCTTCTTTACATTTGTGATCTTCGAATTGGCTGTGTTATATAAACTCATATTTACCTAGCAAACACATTAATTTATTCTTTTTATGGGCATCATCCTACGCCTCAGACAAAACAGGACAATTGCGGAATGCCGCCCATCGGGTTACGTTTTAGCAACAATATTTAATAGCTACCACAAACCCCATCAACACGACTGCCCTTAGATTCAACCGTCACTGGATTTAATAGTCCTGATATTAATGTAGAAGTACGTTCAATAGCCTGTCAACAATTCCCGAGCCCAGCTAAGTAGACGTCGAAGACCATGAGCCAACGTCGCCTACACTGTCTCCATATCATACAACCACATAGGTATAGCATCTCGCTCATGCAATCATAAATCTAGCGCTAATACAAGCACATCACATCATAATCCCACACCCTACTCTATAATCCTTTCCTTTAGTATCCCACTTACGAGCTGCAACTACACTGCATAGCCCGTCCCAACTTCGGCACATCAGCAATCCACCTTGTCTCCTCGCTCTTATCGCCCTCATATGTCTTCCCATCGAACTCGCGTCCAGACCAGGAATCTTCGAATGGATGAAGCGCCATAGTCATGACGCGACCAAGGACATCTCTATCCCCTTCCTTCTCCACGCGCTGGATAATTTCGTCGAGGATCCAGCTTCGCGGGATGAAGCTCGGGTTCACTTTATTCATAGCCTCTGTGCGCTGGGCGTCAGCCTCCTCAGAATCCTCCCAGTCTTCGAGGACGCGCTGCCGCCACCTTTCAAGGTAGGCGCCAACGCGCTTGCGACCCTCTTTTTCGCCACCGAGACCCGTCACACCGTCCTGGTAGAAAAATATACCCGCCTTATCCTCGCGGGCTTGTTCTGTCTGTAACTCGGAAGCTTTGACGCTGCTCAGGCGTCTGAAGAACAGGTTAAAATCGAGTTCTAGAAGTTCCATGATCTCTAGTATTTCGCTAAACAAGCGATCGAAGTCGTCGTCCTTATAAGTCTTAAGGCCCAACCGCGCGGTCATAAGCCGCTTATACTCGCCCAGGAACACGGCCTTGTACTCCTCGCCGACCTGTGTGATGAGTTTCTCGGCTCTCGCAGTGACCTCCTTTGCATCATCTTCCCCTTCGACGCCGTCTACGACGAATTTCTCCTTGTCGACGCCATCACCAGCGCCCATGAGCTCGCCCAGCGACTCGCCAAGGCGCACGAGGTTCCACCATATGATGCTCGGCTGGTTCCGGTAGTTATATCGCAGCATCGCGTCGTCGTGGTTGGGCGTGTACTGCGGATCGAAGTTATCCATGAACGCGAATGGGCCAAAATCTATACTCAGCCCGAACAAGGAAGTGTTATCCGTGTTCAGCACGCCGTTCATGAACCCGTAAGCCTGCCACTTGGCCACGGTCAGCGCGTTTCGTCGCACGATCTCCCTGTATAAGCGCGTGAATCGATTTTCGGCAGCTTCCGGCGGCCCCTCGATCGTCTCGGAAGATACACCGCGGTCGGTGGTGGGAGACTCAGACGGCTTGTCCGGGTCTTGCAGCCGAGCGGGCAGAGCCTCCCACCCGCCGAATACGTCTTCGGCTATATATGTAGCTAATTGCCTTATGAGCTTGCGATCGCCCCGCGCGCGCAGAATGTCGAAATTGCCTATGCGCAACCAACTCTGCGCAAAGCGAGCCACAATAGCGCCCGGCTCAATTCGCTCGCGCCGCACCTTGTCATGCGGCAGAAGCGTTAGGCTCAGAGCGCGAGTGGAGGGTATACCGAGAGCATTCAGCGCCTCGCTGACGATGAACTCCCGTATACTACTCCGTAACACGGCCTTGCCGTCCGCGAAACGGCTGTACGGCGTCATGCCCGCGCCTTTAAGCTGTAGTTCGTACCGCACGCCGGTCTCAAGACTCGTGGTCTCGAAGAGCGAGATCGCTCGTCCGTCGCCCAGTTGCCCGGCCCAGGCACCGAATTGGAAACCACCGTAACATTGCGCCCATGGATACCCGCTCTCACCTTTCTCCTCATCCCAGCCTTGGATCTTGTTCCCCGATACTGTGGCTACGAAGTCAGGGTTTTTCTCGTCGCCTTCTTTGATCCCGAGGTCCCGCATTGCCGCCGGACTCACGGCCAAGAGTTCGGGTTCCTTCACGGGTTGTGGCCGTACCCAAGTGAATACGGCGTCGCGAACCATGCGCGGACCGATCTCGTCACGGGGCGTCTTGTGCGACTCTGCGGGAGTGGCGTATAATGCGTCGGCCGGTAGCTTTGATGTGAAATTCCATGTCTTCCGGATGTCGTTTATGGACGCGCCGCCCGCGCTACCATCACTAGCAGCAGCGCCGTTGGGCGTCGAAGCCGCCATTGTGCGTATGTGTTGGGGTTGTTTGAGTCTTTGCAGTGGTTGGAGGGGTATGTTGTTTCGGAGGGGTCGGCTTTTACTTAAGAAGAGGGCTCGCGTACTGCTACGGGGCAGGGTGTGATTGAGGAACATAAAGGAAGCGAGACGATGCACTGAAAGGAGGGCAATAGGTGCGTGATCTATAAATGGAAGTAATTCACAACATGTGATTATTAATAGTCTAAAAGTCTCTACATAGTAGGTGTATGAGAAGCGGAAATATAAGTTGAAGACCAGTAAGAAGTGATGATTAATAGAATAATTAATGCATATGTAATCGCGGTTAACTAGGGTGATAAAAAGAGCCAGGTACAGATGTACAGATCTGTATGATGGCGAGAAATGTCGTCAGAGCTTCTTCAGTAGGATTCGTTACTACTGTACAGATTCCCGGAGCTCTAAGCTGCGGCAATCCTTAGCTCGGGTAAGTACAGTGATGTGGCGTGGCGTACTGTATGTATACATGGTAGAAACTTGCCGAGGCTCTCCGACCCCCGCTCCTTTCTCTTCTTGAGCGGGTTTCAAAATATTGGTATAAACTAACCTAGATATGTACGGTATTCTCGATCTTATAGTTGTACTCTGGTTCACTCTATCTGAAAAATTTGCTCCTCCTTTGACAGCTAAGCTATCATCTATCTTGTGGTGGCAAATCCTGGATTTCGCGTTCTCTCTACTAGTACAGAATATGCCTTAAATTAACAAGTCCGAACAACACTTGATGGTCAAGCGCCAACCAAGCAGAAGTTGCGCAATGCAGCACTATTCGAAATGTCCGGAGGTTTAGTAAAACTGTGCGATGGGATTTATGATTAAACTTGCTACGTAGTAAAATTCTGGCTGCCCTGCATTGAAAAACATAGTCTATCTAGCGGCCACAACGTCCGCTACGCTACCTATGAATGTGATGATCTATCTACCGCTGTATGAAACATGAGATATAATAGGTCCTCGCTCAAGGCTATATAGCTTATACCCCCTTGATATCACTATTCTTCAGTTGTTCGTCGACCAGACATTAGCCCAAGTATTTCTTCTGCCTCGACAATTGCTACCTCAATCCCGTCGCGTCGATTGCCCGCCGGCCCTGGTGTTCCCTCCATGCACGGTCTGCCGCCCATTCTGCCGGGAAGTCCTGCGAGTCGAATTTCGTGAGACCCCTGGGCTTCATTGCTGCCCAGGTATTTCTAGCCCTGGCTCCTCGAAGAACCCCTCGGGAGTCCCCTTGAGGAACCCCAAGTCAACAGACGAGCTATCTCTACTGCCCTGAGAACTGATACCACGACCGCGTTGCGTCGACTCCTGGCCTGCCCTAGCCTTCTCTCTACGCATGGTTCGCTGCCTATTCTGCGTGGGGTTTCTGCGGGTCGGAGTTTCTGCGGCCTTTGAGTTTGGGTGTTGTCTAGGTGTTTTCGGCCCCAGGTCAACAGGCGATCTATTTCTCCCACCTCGAGAACCGATACCACGATCCCGGCCGGCCCTGGTATTCCCTTTATGTACGGCCTGCCGCCTATTCTGCCGGGGAGTCCCCCCAGTGGAAGCCCGTGCGGTCCCCGGGTTTGGGTGCTGTTCGGATTTTTTTGGCTCCCAGTCTTCGGCAAGAAGCTTCTAGTCCTTGTAGGGAACTGGGAGGTCTAGATTCTGTTGTGCGATAATGTCCAGAATCCAGAGTGCTATATGCACCCGCCAGGGCTCCACGGGCGTTCGTAGTGGTGGCAAATGATCTCTGCGAGGGCGAGCTATTCCCGTGCCCGGGGCCTCGTTCTACGAGCGACGGCTCTTTGCGGCTGGATTGAAGTCAGCCTCCCTGTAATAGCATGATTCACTTGCCGGACAATCTGACATGTGCCTGTCAGAATGCCTTGTAGGTAGAGGCAGGACGAGTAGACTTTGGTTGGTAGTGTCAAGAGTACTAACGGGATTCGTCGCTAATGACATTGCCAACTAAAGGCGAAGGAGGTTTTTCTGTTATCACTATACACAATACTGTATATTAAAACATGAAACTCTATTGTAGGAGAGTAATCAATGGGCTGGCGTACAGGCATGGTAGCCCCACCAGTATCTCTAGTACTCGTTGGCCTGTTTGAGGCGTTTCTTTTGCTCGCTTTTTTGACGGGTCATGATTTGGTTTTTACTGGTGATGCTATTTGAGATATTATCGAATTTTATGAAAGTATTTCCGTAGGGATAATGTAATCTCTAACGCATATAAATAGTGAATTCGGTATTAGTTACTTAGGTATGCTTGTTTCGAAAGGCATCAAGCAACTTGGCGGGGCAGCAGAATGACGAGAGAGTCTTCTGTTATATCACATATCTAGCAGCTAAAGTTTTTAATCTACGTAGCTTCCCCCTACACGCAGGCGTACCTACCCGTATATTCGATTAAGTCGGCACTTACCTTCCTTACGTTCCTTTGCTTTCAGTCGCCTAACTGCTTCAAAGGGTTGAGTAATAGACTTACCACTTCTATTAACTAAGCAGACGATGGTGGGGTTTGGAACAATGCCGTCATCCAAACTAGGCTAGTAACGTATGTAAGTAGGCAACAACTTGCGCTCTGGACATGCAAGTATGAACCAACGTCTCTTACACCATCAACATTCTTTTACCCCTCAAAGTAGCGAAAGATCCAGAAAGAGTCACGATGAACTCGATGGCCGGTTCATTCGAACCGGATGCTTCCGGCACCAGCCCAAAACAATCGGGACATATTCCAAGTCTGAAACTAAATGATGGTCATGAAATCCCAATGGTGAGCTTCGGTCTTTACAATTGTCTGGGTGGTTGAGTGATGGCAAGCTGACTCGACGATGACCGTCTCGATAGCTTGGTTACGGTCTCGGCACCGGTCGGTCAAAGGACGAGGCCGAGAAGACTACCGAGCTCACTGTTATGGCGATAAAAAATGGCTACTTTCACCTCGACGGTGCCGAATGTGAGTGCGCTTCAAGAATCCCAGTAGGGCACCCTGTCCCTTATGCTGGGCTCACGAATCGTTGCTGAACCTCCCCAACAACTTATACCATTGTACAACTAGATATTTCGGCAAATTACAACATGTAACCAATTCCCGCTAATCACGATCACAGCGTACAAAAATGAAACCGAATTAGGCGCAGCAATCAAGAGGTCGGGTGTAGACCGCGCGAAGCTCTTCGTCACGACCAAACTCCAGAATCCCAACAGAGATGTGCAGGCGTCGTTCTCAGCGTCGCTAGAACGTCTGGGGCTCTCATACGTGGACCTCTATCTGATCCACTCGCCGTTCCGCGCCTCGTCGCCGGAGCGGCTGCAGAAGGTCTGGGCCGAGCTCGAAGCGATCCAGGCGTCGGGTCGCGCGCGCTCCATCGGGGTGTCCAACTTCTCCGTCGCAAACCTGAAGACGATCCTCACAACTGCGCGAGTTACGCCCGCCGTGAACCAGATCGAGTACCATCCCTATCTCCAGCACACTCCAGACGGGCTCATCGACTTCTGCCGCGAGAAGAACATCGCCGTCGTGGCGTACGGCCCCCTTACAGCTGTCACGAAGGCGAGCCCTGGACCCTGCGATGATTTATACAAGGAGCTCTCGAAGAAGTATGGTGTTTTTGGGGCCGATATCGCGCTCAGATGGTGCATTGATCAGGGCATCGTGGTGGTCACTACGAGCGCGAATGAGCAGAGATTACAGGGGTACATGAACAGGGTCCCGGCTTTCAAACTCACACCTAAAGAGGTCGAGCGCATTGCCGAGGAAGGACTGAAGAAACACTTTAGAGGCTTTTGGACGGATTTTTTTGCGGCGGATGATAGACGTTAGGTAGACGCTGTGATGTCATGATCCATATAGTATTAAGTTAGATCACTTCATGGGGACAAGACGGATCGATTAAGGGTAAGAAGGAGTGGCGTAAGCGTAGAAATCGTCAAGACTTGCTCTCATTGCACTTCATACAGTTTTACTCCAAAGCTAGTAGCCTAAATCACACAAGTTTTTCAGTCTCATAATTCAGAGTCCTCACCAGAAGCCGTCTCGTCATCATCCACGGGCTTCGGTGCCGGGGTTGGCGCTTTCTTGCCTCTCATAAAAGGCAGAGTCCGAGGGGGCGGAGGGGCTTCATCTTCAGATTCGTTATCATCAGAACCTTTGTTCTGTGTAGATGCTCTCGTATTCCGACTTGGCCCGGCGGCAGCGGACTGCTTGCTCCGCGATACTTGCGGCTTGGCTTTGGCTTTGGCTTTGGCGTTGGAACGAGGAGGCGAGACCACTATCCCTTTCTTTTTCCTCACCTGGGCAATTTTCGGTGGCTCCTTGTCGCTGCCCGCGTCAGTATCGTTGTCGTCGGGATCACTTGCTGTTGTATCCTGTTCCGTGCTAACTTGCTGGTCTTCGTCTATATCAGAGTCTGGGAGATCTCCGTCGATAGAATCATCATTGTCTGTCCTCTTATCAACGTCCATTATCCGAAACCCATCATCACTCTCGTCTTCCTCTTTCACGGGCGTTTTCCGCTTGCCCCGACGCGAGGGTCCCGCGTTGCGGTGGTGCGCACCGTCTTCTTCGCCGCCGGCGATGTTAGCGAGTTTCTTGGGGTCTACCGTAGCGGCTGCGAGCAGGCGTTGCTGTAGTCTGATTTTGAACTTCTTTTCGTTTAGCAGGTCGCGGAATTTTTCCAGCATCTGCGTCTCGTCTTCTTCTTTTGACGTGATGAAGTCGTCGAGCTGCGCCATCAACTCCTTGACGGACTGCTCCAGTGACTCGACCTTCGCCTTTGCGGCTGCTAGCTCCTCCGTTATCCTCGTGCGGGAGGCGATGGCAGACACGCACCAATCAAAAGGCGAGATCTCCGTTTTGTCATTCTCCTCTAATTTGATGCTTCCCAGTCGTTGCTTGCAACCATGTTAGTAAACTTGTTTCTCATAAGGCTCAATATCAGGGAAGTAGGGATATGAAACAAAACGTACCGTGATGCCCTGGATGTTCTTCCGGAAGGATAGAGTAACGGCGCTGCCATCCGATTGGAGGTCTGCCCTGACTTCGACGCCAGGTATGGGATTCAGGTCGACGAAGATCGATGTCAGGGTCTGTTCCCATTCCTCGTCTGTACAGTGACCCGGCGAGGCCTTGTATTCATCAATTTTTTTATGCCGCACTACAATAAACACGAAACAATATAGGTGGTCAGCTTCCTAACGGGCCACTTGCAAATGATCTATTTTGTGCATGAACGTGGCGTGCCGGGGTCTCTCTATATCTGGCAGCTTCAAATCTTGGTTCGGCGGTCCTGCGCCAGTATGTACCTGGCAATCCCGGGGGCTGCAGTGGTGCCTGCCAAGGACCTGATCTAAGGCCCTTTTTGTGGCGACCGTTGGGATGAGCGTTTACAAGAGAGGTATATATGACTTACATTTGACTAGGTACACTGCGGTGCTCTCAGACCCGATCAGTTTCAAGTCCAAGGGCCGCGATCCGTTGGACGACACCTCCAGCAGGAAGGAATCGTCGTCCTGGCCGGAGATTGGGAAGCGTAATACGGGCGTTTCTGCCATATTAGAAAGAACGGCGGTTCTGGCGAATGATGATATGAGTGCGTGGTGCCGCTTCTTTCAATTGGTTATTGTATTGCTGGTGAGTCGGATGAAACATGAAACAAGTCCGGAGATGATGATGTTGCTTGTTCTTTATGCGGCACCAGGAAGTGAGCACTGATTACTTTCAATATCGATTTAGAATTATCGATATGCCGTGGCGGGCGAGAAAGTTCATGAATAATGAGCAAAGGAGTCGGGAATGTTTCACTTTGCATAAGGTGGTGTGGTGTACCAACAGCTGGATGCCTACAGAAACGTAGGTATGGAATAGGCAGACACTAATGTGGTGCTATGATGCCAGGGAGAAGCGAATTAAAGTGCGTGCAGCCAATCCTACCATATCGGCCTAGGTAGCTTGAAGACCCAACGTAATGGGACGGTATGATGTGTTTGGAGAATATCCACGCAGACTCCATGACTGAAGGCCATGAAAAAGAACTTTGTGTTCTTCTATTTACATGATGCCTACCCAGGTACTTCCCGCTTACCGGTCCAAAAACCATCATGTGCAACGCCGAGGAAGCGGCGCAGGCAGCCATGTCTTACTTGAGAACGGAGGCAGCACCTCGATGAAGAAGAGTACATAGCAAGTGCAAGTGCAAATAAGTTTGATTTGATCCGAAATTGGATTCGAAAATCCATCTCTGTGGGCAAAAGGAAGCGGAACGACCAGAGATAATCAATTTACAGTAGATTGCCCAGGATTGCAGCAAGACAGATGATCTGCCTTCCGTGCGGTTCAAATGCCATGGCGAAGCATCGGGATACGGTTGTACCTATTCGAGTGAAGTTCAAGCAGGTGCTGATGTGCTGTATGTGCCGTATGTCAATGTTATATGGCTCTGTAATGCCCTATAATACAGCGTAAGATGAGGGGTAAACCGCGTTCTACTGGCGACGCGTGTGTCTCGCGTCGTTTGCCATCTTACACCGCTTACTAGTACCGGCTTTCTCTAGTGGATGAATGCTTTAACTCTACGTAGACGGGATCAATTGGTCTCCTACCTGATCAATTATGAAGGGGGTGCATTGATTTCATTGAAGACATTTTTGACATGGACGAGTTGCAAGCTCAGGGTATTATTGATGACATGACGTGTTTGGTCTTCGCAAAGCTCAGCGGGAGCCTGTTTGTACCTGCCAAGGGTGGATGGCAGTTGGTAAGAGTTGATGGAGGCTTGGCATTCCAGCTGTCAGGGACCGGTGGGCTCAGCTAGTACGAGTGCACGGACCATCCCAACCACCCACAAGTGTCCCGCCCCGCCGCGATTTCTAAATTTTGATCCCAGCCATTCCGCACGTTACACACCGCCCGCCCCGATCATCTGCCCGACCATTTCTACTAATCCAATCAGTGCGTTCAAGCACGCTGACTCCATAGATCCGGCCTACCAACAGGTCCTCACCACATTCTCTCCCACCTTTTTCCTACACCACAACCCACTCAATCCAGCTCATGCCGCACGGTTACATCCTGACTTCAACCAACTTTCTTACCTGCACAACTCACACTTTTCTTTATCTGCGAGTAAAATCCGACAACAGACCCTTTGATATTGTAATCTGAGTAATTCGAGGGAAAGAGAACATACTCAGCCGATTCAATTCACCAAATCAATCGTTCTGCCTATATTCGCGTCATTCCGCGACATATCCTCTAATTGAGCGCATTTGATCCTCGCATCATCCACGCTACGCTGCCGTACACGGTACATCTGTATTGATGACACGCAAACCGCATCAATTTCCTTCGTCATCTTTCATAGCACATCTTCTTTCTCCTTGCGAGACCCGTCGCGACTACGCGAATATCCAAAATCCGACCGCCATAGCCCGCGCAAACATCAATCTTCATACCCGAATAGTTCACAATCAGCTTTAAGCACAGCGGGGAGGATGCGACCCGTGCTGGTACGTTAATTGTGGAAGGGAGTGGCCCACATACGTTGAAGAGAGCCTTTGATTTGCGAATATCAAGAGGCTTTTGTCGAAGAACGAATACACCAACCAACCAAACCTACTTACTACTCACTACTTACTATATAACTCACGCCCTGTCACTCGTTATCTACACGTTTACGTAGTACTTTGCACTTACCTAACACAACACTCGACACGACATCATAATCATATCCTAGGTACGAAGACGCAAATAAATAAGATGGAGCAACTACGTCTTAAGCCTCGCAAACCCTTCGACCAGGTCGAGAAGTGGGATGATGATGAGGATTTCCTCATCGCAGATGATGAAGACCTTACTTTCAAAAGCCACTCGGCTACTACTATAACGCTAAACACCTCAACCACTAGCCGCCGCCGCAATAGCCGTTCTTCCTTCCGCTCTGATCGCGAATCCCTGCCAGGCGAAGAGCACCAAGTGCATCTGCCAGGAGACGATGAGAAGTCCACATTGGATGCGATAGCTGCTGCTGTTCATGCAGGCATTCCTATTCCCTCCAACGTCCCGCCTTCCGCCCTCATGGGCGGCACCATCAAGCGACTGGATGGACGCAAGATCAAAAAGATGATTCCGGAGTCGGAAGATTGGTGGGCTGGCGATCTAGCACTTCCTCCACCTGGCCAGGCACTTCGATTGAAGGTGCAGGATGGAAATAAGTTTCCTGAAACCTTGCGCCAAGTTAGTAGCTCATCGAATGTGAGCCCGGTCAAGAAGTCTACATCCCCTATCATCCAATTCTCCCCTCCACGTAACCAGAAAATCAACTCACTAGCGGCACCCATCAACTTGGAAAAGTACAGAGACAACGATTATGATGAGGGCGACATCTTCGGTGATGGCACCGCCACGATCAAAGCATCTAAGCTTGCAACTAGAGGCAGACCTATCTCATTAATTACTCCTCCCACCCCATCGCCATCTAAGAAAGAGCCCAATGTTACTGAGGATGACTTTGAAGGTCTTGTCTTACCATCCGACGGAAAACTCAAGCTTTCTAATAGAAGAGAGATACCTAAAACCCCCACTTTGCATGCCAGCGACGACTTCGACTGGGGTGAAGGTAGTTTAGGAACACGTTACGGTGGCACGAGACGGGATGCGTTCTCCGCCCGAAGCTCATCCGTCTCAGCAATGAGTCCTAGTATCGCTAGCTCCTTCACTGCCGAAAGCGAGGATGAGTTCTTTGACGGATTGATTTTGCCTATGGGCCCTCTTGATTTGAACGAGCGACTTAAGAGACGAAAGCACAGTCGTTCCCCGGAGCGTCTAGAACAGATTAAGAAGCCTATACAAGATAAGCTTCATTCTTCGCCCAAGTTTACTTCGCCCGCGCGTTATTCTCCGAAGCACGCCGTGCCAAAGCCTGCCTCAAGGCCTGCCTCACCAAAGGTCAATTCACCTAAAGTTGCTTCACCAAAAGTTACTTCACCAAAAGCCGTTTCGCCACGAGGGGTTGTGCCCGGAGCCGCTTCGCCAAAAACTTCTTCCCCTAAGAGTCGCCTACCTAACCGTGTTATTCCGGTGAGCAACGAAGATGAGGATATGGTTTCCGGCTTAGACTTCGGAGAAGGAAATGTCTTCCGCTACGCCAAGCCTACTGTGCACCGCAATGTAAAGGTGAAGCAAGCACGACCTATCAGCCCTACTCGCCCGAAGACTGCAGTTTCCATTACCTTCACAAACAAGCCTACTAATGCAGCTACCTCGCGAATCCCGCGGCCCATGGTTGGTCATGAGCGATCACATACACAATCATCGCTGGAACCCGTGTCTGAAAGTGGTGGCCCGATTCCGCAGAAGCCTCCCCGAAGACCTCAATCCAGGCTCAGCGGACATTCGGCTCATTCATCGATTTCCAGTATACACACTCCCACGACACCTTCCGCTGTTCATTCCAACTTCCCTGCTACTCCCCGAAGAAGAGAGCTGGGCCAAAAGGCTTCTACTGGAGCCTTGCGTGGAGAGCCGACAACGACGAGCGCCCAACTTCTACGTCTAAAGCGCTCATTACCGGCTATGAAACAGCCACAGTCACCGGCAAAGCTCCCAACAAGCCGGTTCGATCGTCCCCCGTCTCGTGGGGAGTCTCGAACCGATTTCTTTCGCCCTCAGTCATCTCTTCGACCGAAGACGCCTGTTGAGCGAGCGCGCCCCGCTTACGAGAACAATGGACCCCAGGCACGGAAAGGTCAGGTGCCTTTCCTACCGGCGGGTGCATCTCAGTCTCAGTCACATAATGTGAATGCAAAGGGCTCTCGCTCCTTCAGACGCTATGATTCTGACCAAGGAGCTGAGATGCGACCTCTGTCTCGAGCCCTCTCGCGCAATGGGATTCGATCTCCTAGTCCGAGACGATCCAAGAACGAGAAGTCGACACCAGAGCCAGTGTGGCAACAGCTCAGCAAGCCACGCCGGGTACGTCATTTCGGAGACGGCCATGAATTGGACGCATTCGACGATCTACCAACGTCTGCTCAAGCCGAATCCCGGTACACGAGGCAACCAATTTCAAGCGGCAATAAAGCCAGCATAAGAAACAAGATCTACCAGAACGTCTTGCCCGATCGCAGTACACCGAGCCCTGTATCACCATACTCTCCAGCCCGAGTCGATACTCAGCCCCGTTTCGCTCGGGATACTGCTGCCAGTCGCATGGCCCGAGAAGCCAGCTTAGCTCAGAGGGCTCAGACTCCTGCCGGCATGGCACCTCTGACTTTGCACCGGGTTGCGCAGCTCTCGGCTCGACCGAATCTAAGCGCCCATGTCCCACTGAATCACAGTCGATCCAGAAGGACCCGAAAGCCCACCCAATCAAAACCTCATCTTATTTCAAATCTGAATTCAGCAAAAGACTCTAAAAGTAGGCTCGTCAAGAAGTCCCCTGTTTATGGAAAAAAGACTGACTCGTCATCAAAAGCCGTTAACGGAATGACATACAATCCCGCAACGTTCCGATGGGAGGGCAATGAGAATGTGCTCAATGCATTTGACGCCCCAGCTTCATCGCCGTCGACCACTTCCTTGCCCCGCCCCATGATCCGTGATAAGGAGACGTCCACTCCTCGGCCACTGCTGATTACTAACATCAACACGAAGAAGGAAACGAGACGGATGGGCGACATGGTGTTCGACCCTCAGAATATGTGTTGGCTCAAAGTTGAGTCATCTACCCCGAACGCTAACGATCCTGACAATCCAATGGCTGGATTCGCCGCGATGGAGGAAGAGGACCCCTTCAAAGACATCCCAGACCTTGAAGATAAGGTATCATCGACTAGTGGTCATGGTCGAGTTAGTGATATTCGAGAAGACTGGCTTGTCGGTGAGGAATTTGACGTCGGTCCTGAATTCATAAGACGGCAGCATGAAGAGGAAGCCCGTTGGCGGAGAAAATGCGAGAAGTGGACTGGCAAAGCCACTCGCGATCGAACGGATTGGCGATGGGCCATCCGCGACCTTGTCATGCAAGGTCCTTAAACTCTACAGTAATCGCCCATGACGGAGTTGGGTATGAACGACTTATGATAACGAAGAAACAATGCATGAGCCCGGCGTTTTCATAAAAAGACACACAACAAGCCAACAAGTTTTAATCGAGGAACGGGGGTGTTTTTATTTCGATTTCTCACTAGTTTTGCAAGTCAGGCTTGCTTGCTCTTAAGAGAAGGAAGGGGGTTGTAGCATAAGGAATTCTACGGATGGAAACTGGACGGATAGATAGACCATTCTGGTTCTTCTGGCGGCTTCTGGCATCTGGGTATGAGGTTGCATGAACTAGGCTTTTCCACTGGCTTTGCATAGATGGTTCGCCGCACAAGGCACTGTTACGAGAAACGACGTCTCATGATGAATATCTGTATATATTAGAGAGGAAGACTGGGCCAAGGTGTCTGCGCCCACGGCGAGAGGAGCGCCCATTTCGACGCTTGTGAAGCTATCGAGTCCCATTATCACCAAGGGTGCTAATACATTCTACATTTCTTTTGTTCTCGCACTGATGTTTGCCTTGTATTGATGTTCTTGTGCTAATGTTCCAGTCTGACAACAAAACATGCCAACATGGACCGCCTTCATACAGGCAAGATATTAGGGCAACTTTACTTCATGAGGACGCAATGGACCCCCCTGTTTCAAAGCCCGCTCGCTATGTGTCGTAGGTATGTCTGTCTTCCTTACCAAGGATACCTATCCAACTTATTTCAATAGTCTTATACGTGGTAAGCGTATTAGTTTCGTAGACCGTTCCGATATCGATAGCAACATTGTGCCTATGCCGGTGTCTTGTTCGGATGTCACTGGCGAGCAAAAGATAGTCGCGATATAACATTTTGATAGGCTCCTTCTTAGGTGTGTGCCTCTCGAGTTTGGCTGTAGACCCATGGAAAACTGTGGCCAACGCAGATATATTGCTGATACGCACTTGTCTTTCCATCCCAGCTGGCACCGTGTCGAACGCGCCTAATCTGCACTTGTCAGGTGCAATCCACTAATTCTCGGTCTGCCCTTCGCTTGATATGCCGTAGAACTCGCTCGCTGTATACCTACGATCTATGTAAGTTAACTTCGGGGATAATGGGAAAGACAGAAGTAGGTTGATGCTCCCACTCGTGGCCTCTTTGGCCCTACCGTAATGTTATATGTCACATCCACTTTGCTATATTATCATCAGATGACTGAGCTCGAAAGCTATGTTACATAATCTTGCTTACGGACGTGTTCCGATGTTGAAGTTGATGACGCATATGCACGCGGTGTCATTAGACAAAGAAACAGGAACTTCCCCCGTTGTCTCATGCACCTCGAACGAATAAATCAAAGAATTATCAAGTTTTCGTTCCGTGCTCGTCGCTGCACAATAATGAACCCGGCTACAGTCTGGAAACTGTACGGAAACTGTACTCGGCGGGCGCGCGATCCATAGTCGGAAATACATATGCGCTCTACGCCCTCCGGGGCATTGGGAAGCGATTCCCTACCTGTTCCAAGTCTGTATCTGCTGCCCAACCAGACTACTTGTAATTCAAATCAAGTCTCCGATGTCCAACGTGACAGGAAGAGCTTTTCCCGTCCCGTGCCCCCATCTAGCCAGCCCCCACGATGGTGTACATGCCGGTATAGTATAGTCATATCAGTAGCGCATTCGGCTGCGGAGTCCATCTCGTGTGAGCACCAGGTCAGGTAGTGAGAGAAGTAGTCGGCCCATTTAATGACAGTGACTGCAAAAACTGTATAAGTATACTATATACTCAATCAATTGATTGTAACTTTGAACAAAGCAGCGAAATTTCAATCCATTCAGTCCCGAGTAATGACTTGGAACCAACCAATTCAGCACTCTTTGTGTTATATATGAATCGCTACAAGGCTATACAAGACGACGCAATTGGCTGCTAATTATGACGTGTGAATCAGATTGCAACAGCTGCACTGCAACATGCGGTGACAAGCCACCAGTCGACATCGAGGACTATAAAGTAGAGACCGAGAAGCTACAAGCTCGTGTCAAAGAACTCGAGGAGATACTCTCGGCACAGACACTTGGCAACAGCTCAGGAACATCTCAGAATGCGACGTTCAAGAAGCCCCTTAGATCAGCGGGTTGGTTCGACCGCCCTGATGATCGCACAATGCAGACTATTTACATCGAGCGGTATCTCAACTACGGCCTGACGAAAGGGGAGCTCCTTTCGGGAAAGCCGATCATCGGCATTGCCCAGTCCGGATCGGACTTAGCACCCTGCAACAGACACCACCAGGTACTAGCCAAGCGGGTGCGCGAAGGAATTCGAACCGCAGGGGGCATCGCCTTCGAATTCCCGACCCATCCGATCCAAGAGACTATACGGCGACCCACGGCCACGCTCGACCGCAATCTGGCTTACCTAACGCTAGTCGAACTCCTGTACGCCTACCCCTTTGACGGCGTGGTATTACTCACGGGATGTGATAAGACGACGCCGGCGTGCCTGATGGCCGCGGCGACTATGAACATCCCCGCCATCTGCCTCAATGTAGGCCCCATGCTAAACGGCTGGAAGAAGGGTGAGAGGATGGGCTCCGGAGCCACCGTGTGGGAGGCTCGGGAACTACACGCCGCTGGCCTCGCCACAGATGACGAGGTCACGGACATGGTAGCAGCGAGCACGCCATCCGTTGGCCACTGTAACACGATGGGAACGGCCTCAACAATGAATGCGCTAGCTGAAGCACTCGGCATGGCGCTTCCTGGTTCCGCAGCTATTCCGGCCGCATACCGAGAGCGCGCGCAAATGGCGTACAAGACGGGTGAGCGCATAGTAGAGATGGTACGCAAGGACCTAAAGCCCAGCGACATCATGACGCGCAAGGCGTTCGAGAACGCCATCGTGGCGAACACAGCCATAGGCGGCAGCACCAACGCCCCGATCCATCTCAACGCAGTCGCGAAACACGTCGGCGTCCCGCTCGACCTGGACGACTGGGACCGCATCGGATTCGGCGTCCCGCTCCTGCTCAACATGTCCCCAGCGGGGGAGATGCTGGGCGAGGAATACTTCCGTGCGGGTGGCCTGCCCGCCATATTAGCGGAATTATTAGAAGCGGGCGCGCTACCGCACCCGGACGCGCCGACGGCCAACGGCAGGACAATAGGGGAGAACGTGCGGGGAAAGAAAACGTGGGACACACGGACCATACGCCCCTTTTCCAACCCCTTGAAGCCTAACGCCGGATTCGTGCACATGAAGGGCACACTTTTCGACAGCGCCATCATGAAGACATCTGTCATCTCCCCCGCGTTTCAAAAAGCGTTCTTAGAAAACCCGTCCGACCCCAACGCTTTCGAGGGGAAAGTAGCAGTCTTCGACGGTCCGGAGGATTACCACAGGACCGTTGACAAGGCAGACATCGACGAGCGCACCATCCTCGTTATGCGCGGCGTGGGACCACTGGGATACCCCGGCGCGGCAGAAGTCGTCAATATGCGCGCGCCCGACCACCTACTCAAGCGCGGCGTCAGCGATTTACCCTGCATAGGTGACGGGCGACAGAGCGGGACGTCTGGTTCCCCCTCCATCCTCAACGCTACCCCCGAGGCGGCTGATGGCGGAAATCTGGCGCTGTTGAAGAACGGGGATGTGGTCCGCGTGGATCTGAATAAGAGAAGGGTGGATGTCCTGATCTCGGATGAGGAATTGATGAACAGGAGGAAGGAACTAGATGCCAAAGGAGGATATCATGGGCCCCCGAGTCATACCCCGTGGCAGGATATCTTTAGAAGAGAGGTTGGTGGTCTGAGTGAGGGCATGGTTCTTAAGCGCGCGGTACAGTTTCAGCGGGTTGCGCAGACTTACCCCGTTATTAGGGATAATCACTAGAGGTTTTTGTGATGAGGGCTTTTGGGTAGGTGTAGATACGGGTTGGTCTGGAGTTCCCTCTTACAATAGCTCCTCATAAGTTGATAACTACTCAGGAAGTAAGTCTTATAGATCTCATGCTACAGAAGGATATGACAAGTTGGTTTTTTAATTTTTATTTTTATTTTTATTTTTATTTTTTTTACGGTGTCACTCGCCTTGTAATAGTGCCAAGGTTACGTTATCGAGATCTCAAGGGTCGTTATTAATAGATGTCGGACTTAATTACGTCTACTTTCGGTAGCGGTATCTTGGTCCGACGTCGGAATTCTCAAGCTATGATACTACTTGTTGTGTCTTAACTGTATTTTAGCAGTATAGGTCTTCTAATAGCTCTCATTAAGAGAATCTACGTCAATTCGCATAGTCAGGGTCTCACCGCTGGTCTGTATCTTAATAGCCATTATAAATTCTAAAAGCCTCGAGCAAGACGATGACGCGGCAAGTCTAAGATGTAATTTAGAGTAGAGCTGTATTGATCTTCGAAAAGGCCTATCCCATCGTCTGACCGACCAGAGAATTGCTGATGCATCCGATCAATTCACCACTGTATATCTACGCAGCAGGGTAGGATCATGCGACCGGGCTCCCGTGATTTCCGGCGGCTTCCGTGTGCTCGTCCGACCCATGTTGATGCAGATCGCTGCGGCCGCCGCATAGGAAGCCCGGTTCTCAATAAGCACACCTTGCCGCCCCAGGGTATGAGTCCTAGACCAAGGTAGTATCGTAGGAGCCGGTCACCTACGGAACTCTGGGGGAAATGATTAATACGACCTAAGCTTCCCTTACCGACCCGGTCCGCAGTGCGTTCTCTCCAGTCCTTCATGCAAAGAGCTTAATTGGCGGCCATCCCGGCATGGCGAATCGAGGAAATGGCGGTAGAGATATTTGCCTCAAGCAATCCAGCGTGGCCGGAATCGGCACTCCTCGGGTTGCGGCGACCGAGATTCCAATGTGATTAGCTATTGGTGTTGTGCAGCATCATTTAAACCAACATCAATTGAAAGCGGTCGATCCAACCGTGTGTTCATTCATCATTCCAGCAGAGTCGAAATTAAAATATGAGTCAGAAAGCCAAGGGTGTAAGTAGAGTGATTCGTTCGATCACTGAAGGACGAGGAAGTCAGCAATTAGACGAGAGCTAATAATAAGAATAATAAAGGGAGAGAAAAAATAAAATAAAAATAAAGATAAATAGTTGAAGAACAAGACCCCTTAAGCCACTACTCCAAGAGAGATGCCGGTGGCAATTTGAGGCTGTACGATTCCTACTCGCTTTTTCCCGATCGATTGCATATTAGCTTCTTTATAGCGGGACTGCGAGCGGGAAGGAAGCGGTGAGGATCAGCAACGTGACCTTGTGAACAGTCAGCAAACATTGATAGCTACCAGTCTGTAAGGCCAGACTCTGAGCTGTTTCTTAGCAGTGGGATGCCGACAGTATGTAGTAGGTTTCGCAGCATAAACGCGAGTTTCGCTTAGATTAATTTTTTCTTATAGTTCTTATTCGTTTTTCTCCTTTAATACTTACATATGCAGGCTCGCGGCGTAGAACTCTACATCCTCCCAATATTTTCTGCATTGTATCTTAGTGGCTTGCCAGCTTGCCGGTTTCTACGCGAACGCCGCCTTCGAGGCAAGAATCTGATTGATTTCTGGATTCTAGAATCTAATCGTAAGGGAGTCTGCATTCAACAGCAAACTTCCAAGGCTCCCTCGAGACCATCGGCCTTGGCTGAGTAGCTCTCTCCGCCATTCCACCATTACTTATCATTATGTATATATCAGACCGAGGTAGTACAGATATAATTACTTGGAGAATGATGACATACTTTTAGGCTCACTGCGACACGCTTCTGACATGTACATAGGCTAATGTTGTGACACAACATACAGTAGGAATAAGGCAACGCTTGCCCTGAGGCTGTAATATGGAATATTTCAAATCATGAATGCCTGCGTTTCAGCCTCAAAGCTAGTTACAAACCCAGTTATCCTCACTACTTCCCAGGCAACGAAATGATGACCAGCAGATTCGGCCCTTCCGGACGGTAACGGTCAGATGTGTCAACATCTAGATCGAAAGATATTACGAAAGCCTCGTATTTACTGCCCGTTAATGTATATCTTAGCTTTCTATTACGAAGAAAGACAACATCGGGTCTGTAGGTCAAACAAGTAACGCCGATACCAAGTCCTATTTCTCAGGGGTAGCTGGTCCATGATCTCGGGGTGACTCTTCACCGTAGGATAGTCGTCTTGTAATATTGTATTGCAATGGCAACCCTCAACGGTGACACGGTGGCCAGGTTGGCTGTCTGGCACCGCACGTTTTAGTCAAAATTACTCCGAGTCTCCACACCTTGTCACCAGGTTGATGAGTCTTAACAAGGATCAAAAATTAAAATATGAAGTTAGTGAGGGTTCTCGATAGAGGAGTTCCTGTGCTGAATTGACTGTAATCCAGCAATAGATGCTTTAGGCATATTTGCCTTAGGGCAGAACTTGTGGGGCGTAAATCTAACATGAAGAAGTTGCAAGTGAGATAACTATGGCCCCGTTTCTTACCTGTCACCATGGTAGCTTGTTTGAAGATAGGGTATCCACAGAAAGGAGTAAACATTGATATCTATTAAACACACGAAACAAGGGTCATCGGGACCGAAGGTGAATCGTAACTACAATTACGGAGACAGCGAAGATTGCGGAGAATACAAACTACACTTGATTGGCTCTAGATCGTAAAAGTAACAGGTATTTCTTATATGAGAGATAGGAGCACAACGAAGCATTGAAGCCGTAGACGAGCATTCCTATCTCAGGTCGAAACAGATCTAGGATGATAAACAGCTCAGCTACAGTAACTGTGAAAAGGTGCGGCCTATTCCTCTCGGTATCGAGTCAGGAACTTGAAGGGATGTGCAACCTCTAATTATACCAGTTTAGTGATGCAGATGATGACCTGCGGCAACAACTGCCGAGGTTCCCTCGTAGCGACAGTAACACGATCAAGATCGTGGTTCACAGCATCGTAGCGAATATGTGTCACGACGTTTCATTCAATTTGCCAATCCGCCTTGAAACACATGTTTTAGAGAGCTACACCATATATTCTCGATTCTCTAATGACTCCAAGGGGGTTTGATCAGGCGGTCATTTGAGAGCCGGCATGCTGCCAATCGCTTCGACTGCCGCATGCGACCAACTTCCATACCACGACATTGCTTACAGAGCCTCTACAATACTACGTTAGTTGTATGACCATGCGAGACATTCTATTGGAATATTCTTGGAAGCTACGAAGCTGAATTGTTATAGGTCCTCTAAAAAGGGCCTATCGCATGAATCTCATCATACCTCTCTCCGTTCTATTATAACCAGCAAAATTTGCCTATATGCTCATGTAAGTGAGCAGTTAAAGATACCGGCTACTGCGCTGTGTTGATTGACCGCTTATATGACTAAGACGCCGTGAGCACGGAAAGCTCTGTACACACTGGATGAAGCGACTTGGCGAAATACTTCTCCATCTCGAAGGGGTACATGATCATCAAACGAGTGAAGAAAAGGGAGATAACGCATTGGTTCTCCCAAAGCTGTGTAGGTATGCGTTTATAGGCTAGAGTTACATCAGGTAAACTAAACTAGAAAGACAAGTGTAGGTGGCAGGTACTGCTGACCTTGCGTGCCTAGCCGCTAGCCCTGTAGATACTTATTCATACGACACAAAACCTAGATTCTCCATGGGGTTGCAGATGTAACCCCATTTTAAGTGAGCGTCTAGAAAGGTCGGCTAACTTGGTAGCTGGCTGGCCGGCCGGCAACTTTATACTCACGACCATTGCTCCATTGCTCCGGGGCTTTGGTCTAGCCTAGCATAGTGGCGTCTTATTGGTAAAGAACACACATCTCACGTCAACTACAAAGAAATATTTACGTGAGATTGATGTATATACTTACTTAAGCATGTGGTTATCCAGCTGAGACTTATTAGTGTTGCTGTTTCATGATCTAGTTCCGTGGGGGACAGAGTAAGAAGAGGCGATAGTACGAGCATCACACACGAAACAGGTACTATTTACTGTAATATAACATTGTATAGCAGAAGTTGAAGTGTAATCACGGGCTAAAACTAGTAGGTCAACGAACAAAAAGCCCAGCAACCTTTCGGCCTCTTTCCGAGCAAGTACTTTTGACGTAGGATAATAGAAAGGCCGCACATACTACGTTGCCTTATGCATATCTATGGTTCCTATTTAAGGTTCCTAGACTCAGCTGAATGAATATTTCAGATAGTCGCTTCAACATGACAGCTACACCTAACTGATACGTTTCCAGGCATTATGTGGCAAAGGCGCAGACATTCTAGGTTGACAGGGGTGGGGGTCGACATGCAGGAGATGGATATCTAACGATCTGTAATACATTGGAAATACGATTGATAGCCTATTTATGTAGGTATGAGACCCATGTTCAGGAGAATCCTGGTGAGGTACCTACTTAGGCACCTACTTACCGTTGTAAGAAGTTCCACACCTACATGGTCGGCTTGCTTGCTTGGTAGGAGTCGTGGGGTGAGGTGCATATGAGATAAGCTTGAAATTCTGTCCTAACTAGTCTGTTCCAGGATCGGTAGTATACTTGCAGGGCAAATTAGTGTTGTGACTTTGCACTACACCATAACACCTACCTACTTACTTATCTACGTACCTAGGTAGCTAAGCTATCTCACTCACGGAAGAAATCGCTATCAAGACGTGATTTACATAACTTCATCCCACGCGACCAGTTGCTTCGTGATCCTCATGAGGCTTCTACCGTCCTGTATCACATGTCCTAGATATGCCCGTCTCGTAATTAACCTGCTATCTGTGCAACTGTGGCGCATTTTTAGACTATTCTGCGGCGTTTCGAAGCCGAGCAGTGTTTTTCTTTGTTCAGATACTTCCTCACCTTCTATCTTTGAAAGACTATTAACCATGCTGTTGAATTCAATGGCATAGTCTAGACGGATTCGACATCCGTGTGCCTGCCTCTAGATCAAGCCCAGCTAGTCAAGATCGAGGAATAGCCTATAGACTCACATTATCTGCCTATGCCAACGCCAATGCTCGGCTAGGGAACCTGGATAGGTGAGCATAGGTGAGCACAGGACTTTTGGTAAACAATCTGGCAAGCATCCACTTTGCTAAGTCCCTTTTCGTGTCCATCAGGGTCTTGACTCTTACTGTCAAGATATGCAATACAACCTCGCCATTCTTCAACGTTCAAGCAAGACCTAGATTTAAACAAACTCCTCCAACACTTGCCATTGGCAGGCACATCACTAATAATGGGTGCTTGTAGAATGGAGTGACTGTGTGGTGCTGCAAAGGAAAGCTATAACTTGGCCATTACTCCTATTATTATTGCGGATACGTACTAACTACCTCCCGTGTTCCCCTTATCACAGTTTAAGCAAGAAAAAAGTAATGTTAGTTTATATGTTTCTGATAAAATAACCTCAAGCTAGTTCATGCCAGTTGCTGAAAGTGTTCATTCCGATAGGTGGTCGATGCCGATTTTATATACAAACGCACTGATTACTGTAGCTGAGCTGGGGCTTAGGATCAGACTAGGTAGACAGTAACATACTATATATTTCTTGGCAAGGTGGCTAGGCGATATGTCGGCGTCCCCTCAGTCAGCTCGGCCCGGCTTATTATTTCGACAAAAGGTTCAACAGAGAGGGTTCCGACGGAGGGCCTTGTCCTCACGCCCCGTCGACGGGGTCAAAACAAGCAAATTTCGAGTTTCTGCTCTAGTGAATCGCTGCGCCAGAAAGCTATTTGGTTTTCCTAGCACAGTAGAGATCTTGATCTGCATTGCAATAATGGCACATATGCAAGTTGCTGTCTGGTGTTTATCCGCAGCTGCCGATTCTGGGAGCATCGGGCGGTTTTGACCGAGATACGGTCAGTCTTACTCTCCAGTCTCCCATGCTCCGGGATGTACTAGATTTAGGTACTAGAGTACTTAGCTTCAAGCAGGGAACCGCCGGGGATCTGCCCAGGGCAAAAAGAGCCAGATCAACGGTCTGGCAGCATGCTGCAGCCATGTGGCACAGCCATTAAGGTTTTAAGCATATTTTCCACGCCACCCGCTCTCTGGAGGGGGAACAGTAATAGACAGAATGCTGCCATGGTAGGAATAGCCGACTTTCCATCACAAAACAGCGGAGAAACAAGACGGAAATGAATTACCACTGTTGAAGACAGCGGAGTAACTGATAGATAGAGACAGGACAGGATGTGATTAATCTTGAAACTAGGAATCACAACAATGATCGGTGCGACGATCGACCCTGCAAGTTACAATGACAAGAGCAAACGAGGGTTCGAGTTGCAGTTCTGTCACAGCTCTGTCACAGTCGAGCAAGCTCGGGAATCCAGGTCGGGTAACATATAGTTTGTTTAGTGGGGCTCATAGCGCTGGATATAGTGCTGCATAGTCTTTTTAGCAGTGCATACTATGAGTAGTGCTTGCGCGATACTAAATTCAAATTAGACGGAGCATTACCAGCCAATGAGAAAACAAGGTTTGGCTCAGCCCAGATATTCTCTTGTAATGCGTTCCCGAGACTTTGAAACGGTGGAAACGTTGTAGCTCGCAACTCCCAACCATGTCACTCACTGCATACAACCCACATACTACTCACTACTTCTCGCTACAGCAACTGCGAAGGCGGTTCGGCTGACTGTAATTCGTTGACCTCATCGCTTGCCAATGCTAAGCTTTGGCCCATGTCCGACACCATGCAGCGTAAGTATGTATGCTGTATGCCATGCAGGCTCATGTACAGTATCTCGCAGCTTCGGGACTGCTTCAAGACACCTGCATACACACACACCCCCCGGGACAATAAGCCCCAACGCACGCACGCGCGGTTGTCGCTCGGAAGAGCTCTCTCGTACGTACCATTGCCTCACAGTCTCCGCCTCGTCCTGATGCTGACTGACTGACTTACTGCTGCTCATCACGGAGAGCCATGAGCATGACGTGGAGTCACACTGATATTGGGCCCACGGACTACGGACTACGGACTACGGACTATGGTTGCATCTGTATCTATATGCAGTAGTGTTGGACACGGCTGTCATATCAACATATATAATCGTCATGCCCAGACCTGCCTGGTCGTAGAATCTTCATATTGCCAACTTCTTTTCTTGTGGTCTTTACGATTAACGAACCCGGGGTGTCCTCCAGCACTTTAGAATCCATTTGTTCAACACACGAGGGTTCTATCAAACCCTCTTTCCTCCAAGCCTGTTACTCAACTTGTACATTCAGCCGCCCCCCTTTGTATATACTCTCCACTTCACGCACATAGAACCACCTGCCCACACATACACAAAGTCAACATGGCCATGTCACAACAAGAGATAGAGTCCATCCTCGCGAAGGATGGTGCGATGCCCATCGCCATCGTGGGTGTCTCTGGCAGGTTCCCCGGGGATGCCTCGACCCCGGACAAGCTCTGGGAGATGGTCTCTCAGGCGAGGAGTGCGTTGACAGACGTCCCAAAGGACCGGTACAACATTGATGGATTCTACCACCCCAGTGCTGAGCGCCAGGGAACAACCAGTACTCGAAAAGGTCACTTCATCTCCTCCGATGTTGGCCTATTCGATGCTCCTTTCTTCAAGATCTCTGCACAGGAGGCTCATGCTATGGACCCGCAACAGAGACTTGCTCTCGAACTCTCATACGAAGCTTTGGAATCAGGTGAGGCTCTATGACGACCCCGTGCTCCAAAACTAGCTCGTGCTAACAAGGACCTCACTAGCTGGCATGACGATGGCCGATGTTGCCAAGGCTAAGATGGGATGCTACCTAGGCACCTGTGTCAGGGACTACGCTGCGATTCGCGCGATCGACCCTGATGACTACCCGTGAGTATTTCCACTTTGATACTTCGAACTTGTTGCTCATACTTGTCTAGTCGCTACGAAGCCAATGGCTCTATGGGTACTGCCATGGTATCAAACCGAGTCTCCTGGTACTTTGATCTTAAGGGACCTAGCTTGACGCTTGACACCGCATGCTCGTCGTCCCTAGTTTGCTTGCACTTAGCTGTGCAGAGCATTCGCACTGGAGAGTCTAATATGGTAGGTCTAGAGAAACTCTAACACAGTTGTATAGCAATTGTTAACATTGACCTAGGCTCTCGTTGGCGCAACAAACTTGATTCTGGCGCCACACACCTCCAACCACCTGAGTACCTTGTCTTTCTTGTCCAAGGATGGCAAATCGCAGTCGTTCGACCACAAGGCTAATGGTTACTCTCGTGGTGAGGGTGTTTCCTTCATCGTCGTCAAGTCTTTGGCCGATGCCCTCAGAGATGGCGACTGCATTCGTGCTGTCGTTCGTGGAACCTCGGTCACTCACGACGGCCGAACCCCGGGTATCAACCTGCCTTCTGCCGAGTCTCAGGAAGACTTGATCAAGGCAGCGTACACTAACGCAAACCTGACCCCCGAAAATACCACTTACTTCGAGGCTCACGGTCCCGGTACACCTGCTGGTGACCCGCTGGAGACTGCCGCTATCTCCAAGGTGTTCAGCAAGTATCATTCACCTGACTTCCCTCTATATGTTGGATCGGTCAAGTCCAACATCGGCCACTTGGAAGCCGCTGCTGGTATCGCCGGTCTTACCAAGGCTATCTATGCTCTTGAGAAGGGTCAAATCCCTCCCAATATCTGGTTCGAGAGAGTCAACCCAAAGATTCTGCTTAGCGAATGGAACATGGCCGTTCCTACCGAGCTTCTTCCTTGGCCTACCGAGGGCCTGCGTCGTGCTAGTATCAACTCTTTCGGATATGGTGGTACTAACGCCCACTGTATTATTGATGATGCTTACCACTACCTCAGCAGCCGTGGTCTTATTGGGCGACACAACACCGCGCCGGTCGTTCCACGGCCTGCATTCAGGCCTTCTGATGCGTTGTTGTCCCCAGACTCCGATGTTGCCACTTCGGCATTCGCTACTAGTGTTCTTAATTCCGAGGCTGTTAGCACTGAAGGCACTACGACACCCGTCTCCGAAGTTAGCAGTATGGAGGACCTTGGAGTTATTTCATCCACCCCGCAGCTCATGGTCTGGTCGCACCACGAGCAGAATGGTATTGCTAGGACTGCCAAGGATCTGCAGGCATATATTAAGGAGAAGACGGTTCTTGCTACGGAGGCTCCAAGCCACCTCAAGCGCTTGGCCTACACGCTGTCTGCCCGACGAACACGGCACCCTTGGGCGTCTTTTGTTGTCGCTTCGGACTTGCACGAGGTCGTGAAGGAGCTCGATACCCCTGCCAAGCAGCTACGCCCCTCGGAGAACCTGGCTTCGGTGTGGATCTTCACTGGCCAGGGTGCTCAGTGGTTCGGTATGGGCCGTGAGCTTCTCGCTTACCGCACCTACAGGACCCGTATTGAGGAGGCTGCCGCCCATCTCAAGTCTCTGGGTTGTGAGTGGGACCTTGCTGAAGAGCTTGCAAAGAGCCAGACCGATTCGCGGGTCAATGAGCCGCAGATCAGCCAACCCGCCTGCACTGCTGTCCAGGTTGGTCTTGTTGACCTGCTCAAGGAGTGGGGTGTGTCTCCCGACTTCACCGTTGGTCACTCCAGTGGTGAGATTGCTGCGGCCTATGCCAAGGGTGCCCTCTCTCGTGAAGCTGCCTGGACTGTTGCCTACCACCGTGGTCGTCTATCCGCCAGCCTGAACATTACCGGAGCCATGTTGGCGGTCGCGTTGGGTGAAGAGGGCGTTCAGCCCTTTATTGATCAATGCACTTCTGACCCCAAGCCAGTCATTGCTTGTGTGAACAGCCCTGAGAGCGTTACCGTTTCCGGCAGTGATGAAGGTATTGATGAAGTGTTGAAGATCATCGGCAGCCAAGCCTGGGCAAGGAAGCTCCTGGTCAAGACTCCTTACCACAGTCCTTTCATGCAGAAGCTGGCTGGACCTTACCTAGAATCCTTGAAGGGCATTGTGGGTGGCGAGCCTACCTCTACCCGCATGTTTTCCTCCGTCACTGGCGAGGAGATTGACGATGCTGGTCTTCTCAATCCCCAGTACTGGGTTGACAACATGGTCAACTGCGTTCGATTCAGCCCGGCCATATCTGCCATTCTCAGCCAGCCCACTGTTGCTGGTAAGCCGGTTGTTCTGATGGAAGTTGGTCCCCACGGCGCTCTTCAGGGACCTATCAAGCAAATCATCAAGATCCAGCAGACCCCACCGTCGGAGATCAATCTGTTCAGCTTGCTTACCCGCAAGGAGGATGCCATTCGAACCACTCTCAAGGGTGTCGGTATCCTGTTCCAAAAGGGTCTTCCCGTTGACGTTAGCAAGGCCAATCACCTGGATTCAAAGCAAGATTTACCTAGCTTCCTGGTTGACCTACCTCCCTTCTCCTGGAATCACAACACCCGCTTCTGGTACGAGTCCGCTCTGTCTTACGCCTACAAGAACCGAAGCGAGCCTAAGCATGACATTCTTGGTGCACGCGACGTCTTCTCTGGCGACGCTGAGCCGGCTTGGCGTAACTACTTGCGTCCCTCCGAGATTCCTTGGGCTCGACACCATGGTGTAGGAGATATTTTCCTATTCTCCGCTGCTGGCTTCCTGACAATGGTCGTTCAGGCCGTGGTCCAAATTGCCGAACCCAGTAAAGTTATTGAGGGTATCCAGTTCCGTGATGTCTTCCCTGGTCCAGCCATTGTTCTCACTGACAACGAAGACCAACCGGTCGAGACAAAGCTCCAGCTCCGCAACTGGCGTCTCGCCTCGCGCTCCCTCACCACCTACTGGAAGGAGTTCAGCATTTCCAGTCGTTCCCGCGATGGTACCTGGACTCAGCACAGCACTGGTCTTGTCTCGCTGAAATACGCACCTGACAATCATGCCTCTAGCTTTGCCGACGAGCAGCTTTCTAACAATGAGGTTTACAAGAACGAGTATGCTCGTATCGTAAACAGCAAGCTGACTCCCCACACCAGTGAAGAGTTCTACGGCAAGTACGAGAAGCTCGGTATGCGCTGGGGCGAGACCTTCAAGACACTGAAGGAGTCGCGTACCGCTGGTAATACCGTTATGGCCACCCTGGAGGTTCCTGACACCAAGTCGTGGATGCCTGCTCACGTGGAATCTTCTTATGTCATCCACCCCGCTACTCTTGACGGTATCTTCCACGTGCTATTAGCCGCCGAGACTGTCGAGAAGATCGCTGTTCCTAAATACATTGAGCGCATCTATGTCTCCACCAAGCTGCCTACTGAAGCCGGCTCCAAGCTCCAGGGTTATGCCGAGATCAAAGAGAGGTGGGCTGACGGTAGCAACGGTACCGTCGTCCTCTCCGACGAAAAGTGGGAGGAACCTCTGCTCATCTTTGAGGGCTTGAAGCAGACTGACTATAACTCGGAGCCTAAGGAAAGCGAGGAAGAAGAGGCGAAGACCAAGGCCGTTCGCAAACTGGGTGCCTACTCGACGTGGCATGTTGACGTTGAAAACTCTCCTGAGACTCTCAAGCAACTTCTGACCGACGCAGTGAACAAAGCTCCTCAGGTTCCGTATAACGAGGTGTACGACCTCGAGTGGTGTGCCTACATTGTGTGCAAGAGGATGGCTGAGCGCTTTACTGAGGAGGACTCCCAGCGCATGGCACCTCATCATCAGATCTTCTATAACTACATGAAGAACCAAGTTCAGCTGGCAAGCGAAAACAAGCTTCCTTGTCAGACCCCCGAGTGGCTTTCTTCTAGCAAGGAGACTGAAGATGAGGTACTTTACCGCGCCGCAGCCACTAGTCTTGAGGGCAAGATGATGGTTCGCATCAGCGACAACATTGAGAGCGTTCTCTTAGGCGAGATTGAACCTTGGGAACTCATGAACCACGACAATGCCCTCAATGATATGTACCGCTATGGTCTTTCCGATGAGCGTACTCCCGCCGTCCAGTGCGAGTACATTAAGCACCTGGCCGCCAAGAGACCTCTGCGCATTCTCGAGATCGGTGCCGGTACCGGTTCTGCCACGAGCCGCATCCTTGCTGCCCTGGGCGAGAACATTGCCGGCAAGCTCACCAAGTACACATACACAGATATCTCTGGATCTTTCTTCGCCGAGGCGGCCGAAGAGTTCAAGGAGTACCGGTCCCTAATGGACTTCAAGGTCTTGAACGTCGAGAACGAGCCCGGCCAGCAGGGCTTCGAGGAGGGCAGTTATGATGTCGTCGTTGCCTTCCAAGTTCTGCACGCTACCTCGAAGATCAGCACGACCTTGGCTAACGCCCGCAGACTGCTGAAGCCTGGTGGTAAGCTCATCGTTACTGAGTTGACTAGCAAGATTGGTAGACGTTCTGCCGTCTTCGGTCTGCTCGCTGGTTGGTGGCTCGGTGAGGACGACGACCGACACTGGGGTCCTGAACTCTCTGAGGATGGCTGGGACGAGCGTCTCAAGTCTGTTGGCTTCACTGGCGCTGATCTGTGCTTCCGTGACCGTGACGACGTCGGTTGGTCATCTTCACTCGTGGCCTCCACCAACCCCGCTGCGCCTGAAATCTCTCCTCTTAACAACGTTACTATCGTCACTGGCTCGGATGAGTCCGATCAGGCCAAGGGTCTCGTTGAGGAGCTGACCAAGAAGCTCACCGCTGAGGGTGCTACTGTTGACAAGAAGACTGTCACTGAAGCTACTGAGGCTGACCTAACCAAGAGCCGTGTTATCGTTACTGCTGAAGTTGAGAACTCCGTCCTGACCACAATGGACGAAGCGCAATATGCAGCCATCAAGAATATTTTCTTCCGATCTGACGGAACTCTTTGGGTCACCCAGGGTGGTGCTACCATTGACACCCGCCGACCTGCTCTCAACATGATTACAGGTCTTGCCCGCACTGTCCGCGGTGAAGCCCCTGAAATCCGCCTTGCTACCCTTGACCTTGACCCCGATGTCCCACTAGATGCCGCTTCGACCACCAATGTTATCCACCAAGTTCTCAACATCCAGGGCGATGCCGCCAACAACGAGCATGAGTTCGCCGTTCGCAAGGGCACTATCCACATTCCTCGTCTGGGCACGGACGAGAACCTGAGCAGACTGCTCAAGCCTGATGAGGATAGTGAAAACGCTCTGTCGCTCCAGCCTCTCAAACAGGCCGGTCGCTCTCTCAAGCTCAACCTCAAGGCCACCGGTGAGCTTGACAGCTTCTTCTACAATGATGATGCAGACTACGAGAAGCCGCTAGGTGACTCGGAAGTCGAGATTGAGGTCAAGGCTGTTGGCCTCGACCAGTTCGATATGGTCGTGGCCGTTGGTCAGATCTGGGATGTGAACCTTGGTATCGAATGTTCCGGTGTCGTCACTCGCGTGGGCAAGGACGTCTCCGACTATACTGTGGGTGATCGCGTGCTGACTGTTGCCAATGGTTGGTACAAGACCTATATCCGCAACAGCCAGGAGAACTTCCAGAAGCTGCCCGAATCCATGTCCTTCGAAGAGGGTGCTACCATGATGATCTCCTATGGTACTGCAGTCTACAGTATCTACAACGCAGCTCGCCTTGAAGCAGGCGAGACGATTCTCATCCACAACGCCGCCGATGTTCTCGGCCAGGGCGCCGTCCAAATGGCCCAGCATATTGGCGCCGAGGTACTCGCCACAGTCTCCTCTGAGACCGAGAAGAACCTCCTCAAAGAGAAATACGGGATTCCTGATGACCACATCTTCAGCAACAAGGACGCAGGATTCGTCCAGGGCATCAAGCGTGTCACCAAGGGCCAGGGTGTTCAAGTGGTCATCAACTCACTTACCGGTGAATTGCTGCGTCAGACCTGGCACTGCATCGCCCCCCTCGGCCGCTTTGTCGAGTTGGGTGTCAAGGATATCAAGTCCAACACCGGCCTCGACATGGTTCCGTTCCTTAACAATGCTACATTCACCGGTGTCAACCTTCTGCAGATGTACCGCACCAATACACGCGCCTTCAGTAAGCTCATGGCCAACGTCATGAAGTACTACGCCGAGGGCGTCTTCAAGCTCGTCCCTTTGAACATTAAGAAGTTCTCAGAAATTGCCGACGCCTTCCGCATTCTTCAGTCTCGCCGTTCTCTAGGCAAGATTGTCCTAAAGGTGGTCGATGACGATACGGTCCCTGTCACCAGAGGCAAGAAGACGGAGCTCAAGCTCTCTCCCAATGCCACTTATCTCCTCCCCGGTGGTACTGGAGGTCTCGGTCGCTCGATGCTTACCTGGATGGCGGACAAGGGTGCCAAGTACTTTGCTCTCGCTTCCCGCTCCGGAGCTTCGAACCCTGAGGTGCAGGCACTTCTTGATGAGCTCGCTACTCGCGGCGTGCAAACCCGCGCCTATGCTGCCGATATTGGTGATCCCGCTCAGTGCGCTACGGTTCTAGAGGAACTGGCCAAGACAGATTTCCCGCCCATCAAGGGTGTGGCTGTCCTCTCCATGAATGTCAAGGTAAGAAACCACACACAGTTACGAATGGGCTTCTCAGTATACTAACAATTTTTTTAGGACTCCATGTTCGAGACTATGTCACTTGACGCTTGGAAGGGCGCCATTCAGCCCAAGTACCACGTCACAACCAACCTGCACAACCAGCTTCCCAAGGACCTCGACTTCTTCATCGCCATGTCGTCGGCCGCTGGACAGGTCGGTTCCATCGCCCAGAGCAATTACAATGCTGGCAACGTGTATCAGGACGCCATCATGTACCACCGACGCACGCTGGGTCTGCCCGGCACTTCGATCGACCTGGGCTGGATGGGAGATATCGGTTTCGTTTCGGAGCAGGGCAAGGTTCCCGAGATTGTGGCATGCGGTGCCCCACAGATTGGCTCGGCACAGCTGTGGGCCATCCTCGAGGAGGCTATGGCAGGCGAGATCCGCAACCAACCGATCCTAGGTCTAGCGAGCGGCGGTCTCGTCAAGGCCAACGGCTCAGATGAGCCGTACTGGTTCGCCGACGCGCGCTTCGGTCCCCTGAGAGTGCACGACTCGGCAACGCTAGCCACCAAGGCCAGCAACAAGAACAGCGGCGCGACTGTTGACCTCGCGGCCCTGCTCGGCGCGGCTAAGACGGCGACAGAGGCTACACAGGTCGTTTGCAAGGGTCTCATGGCCAAACTAGCCAAGGGTCTCATGATGGAGCTCGAGGACCTCGATTCCGAGCGTCCCATCAATATCTATGGTGTTGACTCCCTGATCGCGGTCGATATCCGTGCTTGGGCCCTCAAGGATCTCCAGAGTGTGGTACATGTCTCAGAGATTTTGAAGAATCAGCCTATGCTTGAGCTCGCGAAGCATATTGCTTTCAAGAGCAAGCTTTTGCCTGCTGCTTTGCAGGCTAAGGCTTAGATGAATAAGAAGATGAGGGGGTGCATATAGAGGGATGCAGGAGTACGTGAGCGAGAGAAAATTAATTATTCCATTTTTGTTTGTATAGATGTCTTTTCACAAGCGTTCGTTCCTATTTGTTTTGGGGATTTCAGGATATTGGATGGAGGGTTCTGAGGCTTGGGTTTCCATGTTTAAAGATGTCCCTTAGTATTGGCGTTAGGTTTTAGGTGTGTTTGGTTGCATGACGAGCATGATAGACGCCTTAGTTAGAAGACGAATTTATGACCACAAGAAATTCTTCCGAAATACTTTTCAGTATATACCCGTGCATGAGAGTTTTTGAAAAATTAGTGGGTTTATACCCAGAAATTAAGTATGTGAACACTTGATAAGAGGAAACTTTGATAGACGCATCCCTTACAGGGACAACATAATATATTTTGACCGTCTTATCTATTTGTGTTTCTTACCTACTCTTTTGCTTTCGATTATATTTTCACTTTCCTCATACTCACCCACTCCCTTGTGTACAGATAAGGAAACAGAAACAGCCTGGATAGGGACACAGAGAAAAGAAAGATACGATTTATTTAAATTCAGTTGAGTCCTTCTGCTCGAGCCTGTGCCTGAAGAGGGATATAGTTAACGATCTACTTGAGGGGGTCTAGAGGAGTTGCGCTGTTGAACATGAGCGGTCCGTCTGGCCGCTTAAGCCTGTCTGTGGGCTTGACTTATCGATCACATGTTTGTTTCTTTTCTCTTACCTGCTTTATTTAGCTCTAGTTAATTAATTTATTTATTTGTTTTCTTTCAAATCTCGATACCTTGTCGAAGCATGCATGTCCTGCCCATGTACAAACACCGGAGAACGAGGAGAGGAGAGTTACACGATATTAGCTATCACATGTTTTTCCTGCTATCCTATCTTGGTGATAATTAAAACCCTTCCTCTCCTACCTAGGTTAGGTTGATCATTCATTGCGTCTTACTTCTCACTCATGCAGTCATTTGTTTCTTGGGCCCGAGACGACGTCATCTAAAAGACAAAGCATTGAAACTGTGATAGTGATAGTGTGAACGAGAGCGCGCGATGTCTTGTTGTAAGCACTTATTCATGCATCCCAACCCAAGGCTATGATAGGTGCGAAATTTCACAAGATGTCTTTTTCTCATTCCTTTTTTCGATAACTTCTGTAAGATTCCCATTGTCGGCGCGTTTCTCCGGTGGATTGTTGCGAAACAAAGGTTGTGATGGTTGTGGTGGTGGTTGTGGTGGGTTATGTTTCTTTCCTAATCCTAAACGGAAGGGCGCGGCGCTTCAGTTGCGATGTCTTTCCTGATTGAGATGCGGGAAGACAGTCCTCCGTCTCTTTTTTCTCTCTTGCGCTTTGATGGCAATGGTTGCATAATTTAGCTTAGTGTGTAGGTCCCTAGTCTGGTTTTTCATAGAAACCAGAGGAAAAAGAGGAGATAAGTATAAGTTGGCGGTTAGACTCTTGATACCAAGAGATGAGTGTTTTGCTTATTGGGACGAGGTCAACGTTTTGATGAGGTGATGAGACGGGACTGGGAGAGTGAAGAGAATGTGCCCACCTTTCATACAATTTGACTTGTAGTAAAAGAACAATAGCTTTTACTTAGACACAATAGTAGTTGCCTAATAGGTATCGGAAATGTGGAAGTTGAAGCTATCGATATGCACGTACATCTGGATGGTCACGAGGTTGAGGGAGTGGCCATCGTGACGAGACCCAGTTGCAACGTTCGCATTATCCACAAATCCTACAATGCAAGGTACGGCTGGGCGGAACCAAATGTCTCCATCGTTGTAGTGTCACTTGCCTCCACGAGTTACCATGCATCGTCCGCCTATGCCCATGTCTTTCTCTTGCATTTCCTCGGGAACGCCATGGCGAAACGAGGCGCTTCCCCGCCAGCCAGCCAGCCAGCCAGTCAGTCGGCTTGCCAGGGATACCTATATCGCCTGCTTTCCATTGCTTCGGTCGATATTAACTACCAGATCCTTGTAAACGCCCACTCAATCCCAGGCGAGATCGTGGGGTTCCAGAAAACCCACGTACCTGGGTACGGCCCGAGCAAGCAGCAAGCAGCAAGCCCCCCCTTCCCCCTGGCGAAGTTAGGTACATATAAAGATGCAGATCCTTCCGCATTGTGAAAGGGGAGCATAACTTGGAGTCTCTTGGTGATAGTCCCATAGTCCATAGCCAAGTCCAGCCTTTAAGCCAACCAAACGAACCGAAACTTCCTTGTCTTATCTGTATGCGAGAGAAGATGAAGTGCGTCGCCGCCGCTCTTGCCCTGTTGGGCGCTGCCCAGGCCCATTGTAAGTGAAGTGACGGATGGATAGTATATTTACTCCCATAAATGAGCTAAGCTAACATATATCTTGACAGATACTTTCGTACGTGCAAAGTCCTTCATATACTCGGGGCCTGCTTGTGCCTGCGTCGTGTCAGTATGAGTTCATCCTTACTAACATACCATTACCTCCTCATATAGCCCGGCCTAGTATACAACGGTGTGACCGAGGCAGACTGGACCTTCGTCCGCGAGACAACGAACCACTATTCGCACGGCCCCGTGCAAGATGTGAGCGACAAGCAGATCCGCTGCTACGAGCTGACGCCCGGCTCCAATGGCGCCGGGACCAAGAACGTCAACGCCGGCGACACCGTGGGATTCCGCGTCGACGGCGGCATCCAGCACCCTGGCCCCCTGCAATTCTACATGGCCAAGGCCTCCTCGGGACAGACGGCTGAGTCTTTCAACGGCGACGGTGCCGTCTGGTTCAAGATCTACGAGGAGCACCCCACCGTCACCAGCGCCGGCCTCACCTGGTCGTCCAGCGGCTTGCAGACCGTCAATGTCAAGATCCCGAGCTGTCTTGCCCCCGGCTATTACCTCCTTCGTGTTGAGCATATCGCACTGCACAGTGCTGGCTCCACGGGCGGTGCTCAGGTATGTTGGAAGAAGCCTTCTCCCCCAGCTTTTCTTCCCTGAAATGCGCAGTCGCTTACTTATATCTGCTTCGTCTCGCAGTTCTACCAAGCTTGCGCTCAGCTTTACGTCTCCGGCAGCGGGACAAAGACCTTCTCGGGCGTATCGATTCCCGGCACCTACTCGGTAAGAAATTCCCTCCTCCTACCCTCGGCTCGGCTGGCTGTTGGTTGGTTGTCTCAAAGTGATCGACGATCGACACACGGCCCAGATCCCGTGTCCGTGAATGGACGGATGAATGAACTGTTAGACATCATGCTAATGCGCTCATAACGCATCTTATAGGCCTCCGACCCGGGTATCCTCATCAACCTCTACTGGCCCGTTCCCACCAGCTACAAGAACCCCGGCCCAGCCGTCGTCTCGGTGAGTAGCCCCATCACCAAACTGCGCATTCATATGGTGTTATTCCATTTATTAGTATTTTACGGTGGCTGTCAATTGTCGCGTTTTCGCGGCTGCTTCCCGGCCTTTGCTTTATTATGCCATCGTAACTCGTATTCCATTTGTTCGAATGGGGCTTTGTTTGCTAACGCCAAAATGTTTTGTAGTGCTAAACTCCAAACTATCTTTAAGTGGTTAACGGGTGCGGAGTTGGGCGGGTTTTTGTTCGGGTTTTAGGGCGGGTTTTAGGGCGGGATCACGCAACAAAGCTTGGCGAATATCCTATGCACGAGAAGCTAACCTAAATCCAATGCCCATCTTAATTCATTGCACCTTGCAGTTGAAAGTTTGAGTGAAGATGTTATGAAAGCCTCGGCCCGTTCAACAGTAGTAACACTGAAAACATAAGTTTAAACCGCACCCTAGTGATGAAAGTAGTAACGCCTTGATGAGCTAAAAGTTTAAGGTATGCCGGTGTATTTATTTTAGGGTGTGATGACCTCAGTTAAAGTCATTTCGAGCAGAAATATGAAATTATTATGGACACCTATGAGTCGCGTCCCGGCACTCCGAGGTCGCTTAGTCGCCAAGTACATGTGATACTCTTGTACCCAAGCAAGATATGCAGCCGGACAGCTGGATATAAGCTTATTGCCTAACCTAGTTTGTTTCTACGCTATAGCTGTAACATTGCTCTGACACACATCTGGTCGGCAAGCAAAAAAAGACAGACGTGCTGATTAATCAAAATAAATAAATAAAATTGATTTGTGATTTCTCACTTACAGATTATACCTCGATAAGTACATCTGTACTTGTTGCCTAAAATTGGTTCCACCTTGCAAGAGAAAATAATAAGAATTTGAAGGTAGACAGAGACCTACTAGGCTACCAGGGAGCGGGCAGACGAGATACCGAGGGATCCGAAAGGATTCTCGATGCTTTGCACCTCCAACATATAGGATTGGATGGAGAGACAAAGAAGGGCCAGGGTGCCAGGGTTGCATCCGGAGGGGTGACCAGCGTCAAACATGTATCTCGTGCACAGCCTGCTGCCACTTACACAAATAACAACCGTATATGCAAATAGGAATTTGATCGTGGGCCTTTTTTTCACTCCAAGGCCTTCCTAAGCCGGCTTGGGGTCACGTCCTTCGCTCTCCTTCTCGTAACTCCGTTGACTAATAATGCACAGCTTACCAGCTTACTACCTTATGAAGCCCAAGCAAAAGCAAGCGACCTTATACATTTCTAAATTCCCGCCCCGGCTTTGAGAGGATTTCTTCCAACCAACTAAACAATTTACCACACCGTCGCTTTTTCTCTTTTCAAACCTTGGATTTCTCTCATGATCTCATGAAAGAGTGAAGTAAAATACGACCAGGCCTTTAATAGTTGGTTCTGCCTCTTTATATCTTATTGGCGCATAAAAGGTACAAAAATACCATAAAGAGCAGCGATCCAATTATACAACATAACCACCACTTATCTGCCGGCGCGACAAATAAAAGAAAAATTAATCATAAAAGAAAAAAAAAAAAAAAAAATGCAAGGCCGTCGCCGCGCCGAGTTCCGCCGCAACCTGAAGGGCATCGTACAAGTGCTCTTCGCGGCCGTCATTTTCCTCGTCTTCGTGCTCGCCTTCGTCATTCAGGGCGGCGGCATCACCCTGCCGGACTGGACCAGGACCTTCCAGGGCGCCACACCCGAGCAGCAGTCCCAGTACACGGCCGCCCTACTCAGCGTCATCCTCGTCATCACCGCCATCATTGTCGCCGCTGGCGCTTACCTTGCTAGAGAGACCATGTAAATGCACTTGATGAATAATGGAATAGAAGACCGACACGATTGATTGATTGATTGATCGTGCGCGAAAGGAACAGCGGAACGGGCGAGCGGAATGTCCCGCCATAAGTATTATACTGCATAAGCAAGCTGCGCTACACTGCTTATACATACATGCATACCTACCTACCTACTTAAGTAGTTCGCGACGAATGCGAGATTTACGACAATGCAGGATGCGAACAATGCGAACATGCGACAACCGACATTTTCTCACGATTGCGATATGACATCATGCCGCCCACTCTTGTTTTATTTAAAACATGGTACTTATCAAACGAACAGGCAAGGAAGTTGCGGCAAACAAACAAGTACAAGAGCATTGGAATGAAGGGAGGCACACGGCAAATGAATTGATTGGCTATCTCGGGAGGTCACAGGGAGAACCTTGGTCTGATGGCTGCTATTTTGCATACTCTTTGGTAAGTGAGCCCAAACAAACTCCCGTGTGCACCAGTTCACGTATGTTAACGTCACCCAGGCTTCAAAGTGCTTCCTCAAGCCGCACCCATCATCGCATTGTCGCGTCGCGTGTCGTCGAGCACATTTCAGAGGAAGTCGTAAATCCCCGTTCATTAAGCCGAACAGGTTGTGCACGGTATATCATAATCACAGCCTCGAAGCACGAGAGGAAACGGCGCAAGCAATTCTGGAGCTCAAACGCACCGAAGCCGCTCTGCTAGGTTTATCTACGACTGGCATAAGAATGAGGAGAGAGAACTATACGACGACCGAAGTGCTTCTAGGCGCCATTCGATATACCCTGCTGTCTTCCACTTGCGCTTATACATGCGTATATTCGGCGATGCAAGCAAGCAAGAATGGATCAGGTGGCAACTCTCCCTCAACGCGCTATCAATTTGAGAACGCCAATATTTAGCGCTCGCTGGATCGCTCACCTCCACTTATTCGCTACTCTCCAGAATAACCGCAACCCCGATATGGCACCTCGCCGTTTATATCAGGAACGTCCCAACTCGATGAGAAATGCCTGATGTTGATTATAAAACTTCAGGTTAGAGGCGGCCATTTGCGAAGATAATCATAACCAACTCTACATGAGAAGAGATGATGAAGGGATGTGTATCCTCGACAGAACCACTCTTGCATAGCTACGATAAAACGAGACGCAAGATTTACGTTACATACCTACAAAACGCTCTATTTACTCTATGGGCCAAGCCGCTGAGCAAAATCAATGGAAAGAGCAAAAAATATCGGCCTAGGGCAGATATATACGAAGTCTGGAATAAGCCAGTAGTCGGACAATGAACTCGGACCCGAGCAAATGGATATGACCGATGAGAAGAAACGCCCCTTTCCCATGAAGTAAGTACCTCTATAAGAGGGTAGAAACAGGAAATCTGCAACACGAGCCCGGCCTTTCGACCTAGTACTCGAACCTCTTGCGCCAGCCAAATTCTTAAATTTGGAGCGGCAACAGCGGTCGGTGGTGGTCTTACAAGGCCTAAGCTTCGAGATATCCCAGACAGCAAGAGAGGTTTTTGCGCAAACGCCAGAGCCTCAGATGCTCAGACCATGGCAGGATACTTACCTACATTGGCATATATAGGCAGACTCTTGACTACCAGGTTTTTCTGGACTTTGCAATGGCGTTTTAGGGGATATGATCTCGGGGTTTAAGGGACGAAATGAAGGGACGAATGATTGAATGGATGATAAGACGATACGAAAAAATGATCTTGGATTAGATACCTTAAGTGCCTATAGGCAATTAAAAACCATCACCAAACAGTTATCTTGTTTTACTTTTTCAAATGTCTTAAGTTATGTTGGTAGCAGAGCTTTCATGAAAGTCGAGTTAACCTCGGAGTTTGATTTGATATTGGTATGTATGCGTATGATTTCAGTGAGACTTGCATGAGTAACAGATTAAATAGCCTTCTGGCTGTTCCACAAATTACCTATGTAGTTACGCGAAAGAGATGTACAAGGATGTACGAAATATTATGTATGCATGTGCCTAGATCTGTGTCGAAAAGATTTGCTACGCTCACGAATACCGAAGGGAAGGAAACCTATCTTCCGAAATCCATCCAATTCACCCATCGCGAACCCATATCCCATATCCCAAGTCCCAAGTTCATGCCATGCACTCATATACTGCTCATCATTCATCCATCTCTCATCTCTTACTTCCTTCTTTCTCCCTTTCGCCTTCATTATCTCCCCTCAAACACGCCTCCTAAAGCCAATCTCCAGCGCCAGCGGCTTCCGCAGGAACCCCTCCCTCGTATCCATGTAATCCTGTCTGAGGAAGACATCATACCTCTTAGCCCACGTGGCCGCAATCATCTTCATCTCCATCTCCGCCACATTCCGCCCGACACAGGAGCGGGGTCCGTAGCTGAACGGTATGAAAGCGTTCCGCTGTCTGGGCGTCAGGTTCTGACTCTCCCATCGCTCGGGCCGGAACTCGTCGGCGTCTGGGCCCCATATCTCGCGTGAGTGGTGGATCGTATACGTGGGCACGCTCAGAACCGTTCCTGCGGGAAAAACTCTATCCAGGATCTTCACGCCGGGGGAATCGAGCGGGATTTGGCGCGGAAGACCGATGCCGGAGGTAGAGTGGATGCGTAGAGTCTCGTTGATGACGGCTTCGAGGTAGGGAAGATTTCTAACGGTTTCGTAGTCTGGCACTTTTGTCGCGGCGCCGTCGGGAATTGCAGCGTCGAGCTCGGCTTGGAGTTTGGGTAAGACACCCGGCGTCTTGGCTACGTAGTATAACAGCGCGCAGGAAGAGTTCGAAGTAGTGTCGGACCCCGCAATGAGCTGCGTTAACGCCTCTGCCGTCAACTCCTCAAAACCCAGGGGTTCACCTTTCTCATCGCGCCCTTCCTGCAGACGCGCAAGGAGGTCTTTACGGCTGATGTTGGGTGGGTTCTCCAGCCTCTCTTTCACCCGCGCGATGGCTATACCAGCCAAATTCTCGACGGCCGTCAAACCCTGCGAGAAGAAGGGGTCGGGCAGATATTTGGCGTAGGGCTTGATGGACGGCAAGCACCCCAAAGTGGCGGAGACCTCGCCCCGACGGTTCAGGATCTCGACGGCGGGAGCGTAAATGGGAGGGGCGTTTAGGGACGTCCGCACCTCGGCTATGTCGGCTCCTGCCTTCAGCATCCCAAAGGGCGCCCCGAAGGCCAGGTCCCCGATCGTGTCGAAGGCCACGTAGTTGAACCACGTTAGACAGTCTACGTGTGCTGTCTTGTCGCCCCGGGGAGACTTCTCTGTTAGTTTGTCCCATTGGTTGACGAACGTTTCTAGGTTTTCGGCGACTTTGCAGATGGTTAGTTAGATGGTTTCATATATGTGCAGCACTATTATACTAATAATGAACTGTCTGAATTGTATGTATGTACCCCAGTCTTGGGGTTTTGGAGAGAGTGTGTATAAGAGTGGTACATGTCCGCACTCACATGAAAGCAAGAAATGTGTGTAGGAAAAGAGAAAGTGTGAGATATATAGGAAACTAACTGTAAGGTTCAAACTGCGTGATGCTCTTCGGCGCAAACGTATGTGAGATCATCTTCCTCTTGCGCGTATGCTCGGCGCGATCGCGCGTATTGAAGAGACCCCTCTTGATCGAAACAAACGCATCGTAAAAATCCGACTTCAGAAAGCCATTGCCATGCCCGTAGATAATCTGGATGACTTCGTCGTCGGCGACGCTGACGTGGTTCGGCTGTATCCGCACGAACTTGCTCCCTAACTTCTTGTGCACCTCGTCCACGACCAGGTACCGCTTACCCCGTCGACAGGCGTATAGCAACCACCAGTTGGTAAACGCCGCCGGGAACGGTGCGGGAATATCCCGGAGGTGACCGTTCGTCACGAAGTAGGGATAGAGATAGTAGTAGGCGAGAGCGACGACGAGACCGCCTGCTAGTGCGAGGGGCGAAAAGAGAAGATTGATGAGGGCCATCGCGGCTACCCTATCTGCCTCTATCTCTTCTTCACTTTGGTAGTAGAGGTAGTTTATAAACTGTACTTAGGTACCGTTTTTAATACTATAAAGAGAGTCTAAACAGATGTGGGACGGTTTGAAGTTGGGGTAGATAGGTTAGGTTAGGGCGTTTTTAACGATAAATGTAGGTAGGCACCGTACGGTACTCTCAGCCGTTCATAAATTCCGATCGTTTCCGTGGATCGGAAATACCGCCTTTCGGTTTGGTTAGCGGTGAAGTGTCGCCCTTTAAGTATATGTTTATCTCGTCTCAAATTGCGCCTTTGCCGCTACAAGCCTGAGTAATAAGAGTTGTAATGACATGTGTATGTGTGTGAGAGAATGCGGCCGCAAATCTGCATAAAGCTTGATTTTTTTTCCCAGAGAAAGGAATAAGATGGATATCTAACCTAGCCCACGTACTCGATCCAATACCCAGTTTTCAGATGCCGTTTCGACAAACCGACGAACCCGATCTCAGTTGCCGTTCGAATAAAGCAGACCTCGCTCTTAGCAACGAGCGAATGCGCGCTGACTAAATACCTAACAGAACGGTTTCTCTCTGTTGTTTTAGTTGGTTCAAGACCCACAAACTCCGCACGTCAGCTGCAACTGTAATGCACTCTGTAACATTGAGTAGCAGCGAGTAGCGAGCAGCGAGCAGCAACAGCACGTGGGATATGTAGGCCTATACCGTGCCCTATTAATTTGCCTTGTACTACAAGAGTTCAAACTTTTGAGTTGGTAGTTTGACCTCTTCTCGACTGGGGGTCGGATGGGGATGGAGATGGGGATGGTGTCTTCTTTATTTTCTAGCGGGATTTGAGCTGAATTTGGGGTAGCTACGTAGCTAACCCCAGCTATATTCTATTGCATCTACATAAAGCCATGAGAGGTGAAGATCACTAAGCTAACCCAGCTAGGTCCGACGGCGAGAGACACGAGAAAGAAAAATTCAGCCAACTGTCGATGGGGATCACGTGACACTTGCTTGTCTCTCTGACGGGGAACGTGAGTAAGCGAAAATATGACCATGTCGTCAGCAAAATCTCTACACCCCGCGCCCATCTTCTACCACGGCATGTAATACGGGAACGCCCGGGCCTTCGTCTAACTTAGACGATCTTTGTATGTATCTGATATCTTAGTATTGAGTAGAGAGGTCGAGTCCAGCTCGCGTATCTATTTTACATATGTGTATATGTGATGCTCGCCCACTTCTTCAAAGAACACATATTATCCCTCATATCGCTCACACAGGGCAGCTCTCTCTCTCTCTCCTAGACCACCCTGGTAACTTTGCCAGTCTTGATATCGTATAGCAAACCGGAAGTCGCCTCTCGCAGCTCTTTCCTAATAAGAGGCGACGTCTTGATGAGTTCCACATCTAGACGTGTTCGCTCGACAATACTATGAGAAGTAGTAATAATCAGTTACCATACACCATCACTAACAGGCAGGAGATAGTGGTGAAGACCTACTCAGTTGTGGTCTGCGCTGAAAAGTTGTCTAGTTTCCCGGCGAGTTCGGGGTTATGTTTGATCATGTGGTTACGGACGTCGTCATCTGTCATATGCGTCGCACCACAATCTATAATCCATTCCCTCGAGTTCATCAGCTATGTTAAATCACTCGTGCAACAGAACAAGACAGGACAGGCATTTGTATAAGAGGACGTAGGTAAGTAATTAGATAGGTGGTACAGACCTGTATGCTTGACTACGATGAGCTCGGTAAGTCCCACCAAGTTGTCAATCGCCACGATGTCGATGAGGTTCCTTGCTGGTGTGCCGGACGCCGTTCGGACGAGGATAACTTCTGTGAGTAGATGACTTCAGTAAGACCGAATACGGTGTCTCGAATAATTTCCGCCAACCTACCGTCTGAGCTTTTGAGTCCGAGGAACTTCTCGGGTACCACGCGTCGGTCGAAGCAGCAGACTGTACCAAGAGTCAGTGTCGATCATTATCCCATAGAGGATAGGAGTTATGACACTGAGGCCGACTTACACATCATCTTCTTCGGCGACATTGGCAGTTCCGAGAGGTATGGAATGGGCTTGTGATCCTTTGAAAGGGGCCTGGCGTAATACATGTTAGCTGTGAATAGACATGTAGAGGGAGTTGAGAGGAGAGTTCTTACTCGGCCCTTTCGAGAAGCTCTGAAGCAAGAGTGGAAGGCATCTTCGTAGTTGAAAATGATTTTGTCAATGTTGTGTTAGTGCTATACTATGCTATGCTGTAGCGGAGAGGCACAGATTCTTCTTCCGGTGGCTCAAGACATATTATATTAATTTATATCCTCAAAATCTAGCTGTGGACATCACATTGGGTTGTCTATTTGCCTGCTATGTTGACGAGATTGGCGTCAGCGCACCTTTCCAGCCTTGATTATGATTAGTTATACCGCCTGTATGGTCATCTTGGCAGACGTCTTGTTTGTCAGCAAAGTCGCGGAATGCTAATAATATGCGCAAAGGCGCCTCGGTACCCAAATTCATTGCAAAGGTCAATTGATTGTATTGACAGAGCGACAACGTAAATACCCTTGTTAGATCCCATCAACATCTGTGATGCGCTTTGGAGTGGGATAATCATCCCGAACTGTTTAGTAATCAAGCACGTCAAACTCCTATGTGAAAGCGGTCTGATCCCGAGGTAATCAGTAAAGCTGAACGGTTCATATAATCTTTTAGTTTAGTGATGGCTTCTTGATTCTGTTGGGAGCTTGAGTTTACTACTAATCATTGTTTGCCCAACACAACGTTGGGCACTTTTGTGTGTTTGGAGTGTTCCCAACAAAAGATCGTTAACTAGAGGCAGCCAGGATATTATTCCCTCTCCTGGGATGTTACAAGCCAGAACCTTGTATCAGTTTTTTATATTTGGCTCTACCCGCTGGGAATTCATGTGTAAATTTTGATGATTGCATGAGATATAATGCGAATAGGATATAAGCACGCCGATATATAAGATACAGAGCTGGCCCAGGTCTATAGTAGGAATCTTCCGTCAACTTCGGCTCTTATGCATGAAAATTTAAATCAGACCTGCATAGGTAGCTCAGTGCTTAACGTTTAAGGTTGACAACGGCTATGGCAGCTTGAAGCCGATATCCCTGGATGTCACAAGAATTATGTATATCCGATGTGAAACTAAGCGTGTACCAAGTCAGGGAGTCTCACAAAAGGCCTTCACAAGGCAACGGTGAACATTTCAGACGTATGTCGTTGTTTCGCCAATCAATAACAAACTATGTAGAACAGAAACGCCAGCCCGATGGGAACCATTGTCACACTGCGCATGGTCCCGATACCTGTATAATGCCATCAAATGTACACAAGTGTCACTCTCTAGTGTCACTACCATGAAGAACGGTGTACCCGCTCCTATCAAAGAAGCACGTATCCACCGAAAGACGTTCTTCGGTGACAATCCTGCTCGTGCATTTCATCACATATTAATATCTCATTATCACCCATTACGTATCGTCATCACTTTTATCAAGCCTCACACCGCTTAAATCAGCCGCTGCACATAACACAGGCTTCGGGGTTTTCGATACTGCCTGCAAAGGGTGTCAGTTATGCGCATCATGTTGGAAAAGAGCTTCCAGAGGTTTACTTACAAGCCAGAACAGCATCGGCATAGATGTCGTATTCGCGCTCTTTGCTCTTGTCCTCGTTGTCCTCGTCCTGGGGTGTCTTCTTGTCCTCAAGAGCGGGCTCCGGCAACTCAGTGGCTTTGGGGTTCTCGGTAGGCTCAGTCGCCAAAGATTTAGGACTCTCGCCTTCGGGTGCATCTGCCTTGAACACCGGTGCCTTCGGTTGCGAGACGGCAGGCTGGACGACAGGCGGGGCGACATCATCCGTTGAAGGGGTAGCAGTGACGGTAGGCGCAGGAATGCCGTTGGACTTGACCGTGCTAGAACCGGCAGCGTCGTTGGAACTGTCTCTCTTCGCATACATTGGTCTAGGAATAGGTGAAGGGGCAGACACATGACCAGAGGGAGGGGCGCGCTTCTTCAAAGCACCGGGTCTAGCAGCCGTTGAGTCGGCAACCTTCAGTGCCTCTTGGTCGACAGTGAACTGGATGGGCTGGGCAGCAGCCTGCGTTCGTAGATAGTACATGCCCGTCTTTAGACCAAGCTTCCATCCCGCAAAGTGCATGCTGGTGATCTTGCCCATAGTGGGGTCCTTCATATGAATATTCAGTGACTGCGATTGGTCAATGAAAGCACCACGGTCGGCGGCCATCTGGACAACCGTTCGCTGGGAAATCTCCCAGACAGTCTTGTACAGAGCCTTGACATCAGCAGGGATGTTGGGAATGTTCTGAATAGAACCGCCCTCGGCGATGATGCGGTTCTTCATGTTATCAGACCACAGACCCAGGTCAACCAGATCCTTCAAGAGCCAGGGGTTAACAACCTGGAAATCACCAGCCAAGACACGACGAGAATAGATGTTGGATGTATAAGGCTCGAAGCACTCGTTGTTACCCAGAATCTGTGAGGTACTGGCAGTTGGCATGGGAGCCATGAGCAGACTGTTGCGGACGCCGTGCTGCTTGATTTGCTCCTTGAGGGTGGCCCAGTCCCAGAGGTCAGAGGGGGTGACATCCCACATGTCGTACTGTAGGATACCCTGGGAAACAGGAGAGCCCTCGTAAGTTGTGTAAGGACCGTCGACTCTAGCGATCTCCATCGAGGCTTCTAGAGCAGCGTGATACATTGTCTCGAAGATCTGCTTGTTCAGCTGTCGAGCTTCGGGAGATTCAAAAGGCATGCGGAGAGCCAAGAAAGTGTCGGCGAGGCCTTGAACACCAAGGCCGATAGGACGATGACGCATGTTGCTGTTGCGTGCCTCGGGGACAGGGTAGTAGTTCACATCAATAACCCTGTTCAAGTTACGGACAACAATCTTGGTGACCTCGTGCAGCTTTTGGAAGTCGTAGCTTTCGGTCTTGTAATCTACGAAAGACGGCAGAGCCATAGATGCCAAGTTGCACACAGCAACTTCATCCGGGGCAGAGTACTCAATGATCTCCGTGCAAAGGTTAGAGCTGCGAATTGTGCCCAAGTTCTTCTGGTTGCTCTTGCGGTTCGCATGATCCTTATAGAGCATGAAAGGATTTCCGGTCTCCGTCTGGGCCTCAAGAATGGCATACCAGAGCTTCTGAGCCTTGATCGTTTGGCGTCCCCGGCCCTCGGCTTCGTAATTTTCGTAGAGGGCCTCGAATTCATCGCCGTAGACATCAGCCAAGCCGGGGCACTCGTTTGGGCACATCAAAGTCCAGTCGCCGTTCTTCTCAACACGCTTCATGAAGAGATCAGGGATCCAAAGAGCCAGGAAGAGATCACGAGCGCGAATCTCTTCTTTTCCATGGTTCTTTCGCAGGTCCAAAAACTCAAAGACATCAGAGTGCCACGGCTCAAGGTAGATGGCGAAAGCACCAGGTCTCTTGTTTCCGCCCTGATCGACATACCGGGCCGTGTTGTTGAAGACACGAAGCATGGGTACGATACCGTTCGATGTGCCATTGGTGCCGGCGATGTATGAGCCGGTGGCTCGGATGCGATGGACATTCAGACCAATTCCACCAGCCATCTTGGAAATCATGGCGCATGTCTTGAGGGTGTCATAAATGCCCTCAATGCTGTCATCCTTCATATCAACCAAGAAGCAAGATGACATCTGAGCCTGGGGGGTACCAGCATTGAATAGTGTGGGAGAAGCATGGGTGAAGTATTTGCTGGACATGTAGTGGTAGGTCTCCAGAACTCTGTCAATATCATCACCCCAGATTCCGACGGCCACACGCATGATCATGTGCTGGGGCCGCTCGACGATCTTTCCATTGATCTTCAGAAGATATGACCGTTCCAGGGTCTTAAAGCCAAAATATTGGTAGTTGAAGTCCCGGTCGTATACGATGGCCGAGTCGAACTCTTCTTTGTGTCTCATAACACAGTCATATGTATCCTGAGAGATCATGGGTGACGGCTTGTTGTTCTTGGGGTTTATATAGTGATAGAGGTCACTGACAACTGAAGACCATTGCTTCTTTGTCTGTTTGTGCAGGTTTGATACGGCAATGCGTGCGGCGAGGATGGCATAGTCTGGGTGGGTGACGGTCATGTAGGCGGCGGTCTCGGCTGCCTATTGAAGCGTTGTTAGGGTCTCGGTCACATTCCGAAGCAAATGTAAGTTATTCTTACCAGATCGTCTAGTTGGACGGTGGTGACACCTCCATAGACACCCGAGATAACCTTCTGGGTAATAGCAACGGGGTCGACATGATCGGTATCGAGTCCATAACACAAGCGGGAGACTCGTGCGGTGATCTTGTCGAATTGGACCCGCTCCTGGCGGCCGTCTGTTTTCCTTTAAGCAACCGAGCAATCAAAATGTCAAGTCGTAGAAGTCACATACCTCGCTTTTTAACATACATCGTGACGCGTGGGAATCGACCCGCAAGGCAGTTTGGCGGGGGGATTCGGAAAGGACGTTATAGAAAACCAAGGCAGCTATGCATATAATGTAGAAACTTCCGTTCTCTTGTTCACAGTACTTGTAGCAGCCTCTGTATTGATGTGTCTTGTACAGGGTATCAGGCGGAGAGGCGTTGCGGTATGCTGCGTTGGGTTGTTTGGTGATGTTAAGTTAAAAAGTTGATGAAAATAATGGACCTCCAGTGGACAAGTTTAAATAGGGACGCGCCGTTCGCTAGGAGACCGCGTCCGAGCATCTTTTAGCGCGTCGCCGGGTAACAGTCTCATAGCAAACATGGCTCAGGGCAGTTCAGTGCTTGCAGCTAACTGTACCACAGGGATGGACCCGCTGTTGCGATTCTGTATGTACAATAATTATTTAGTAGCTTATTTATAGCCATTGAACGCGTCTGACACGGTCCTGTTTGCTCAATGGAGGGGTTCATCCCAGTCTTTAATATGGGGTCACCCTTCACTGTAAATTGCTTGCATGCTTCCCATTGCATTGCATGCTGCCGTGGGAAGCGCCTTACAATAACTTTCTATCCTTGTAGCTGGTGATACAATGCGCGCAAAGCTCTATTTAGCTGCGTTATTCCTATTTTTCAAGTCAATGCTTCCTCATTTTCTAGACATGGCCATGTCTACCAGCTCCCTAGCAAACAGAGAGAAGCGAGGGGTTGGTGCCCCACCACCATATTTTGTCAGGCACGTAAATTAGCTTGACGCGTTAATTGATTTTTGTCATCTCTTACCGGCTTCTGGAGCCGGGTCGGTTCCGACGCAGGAATCCAGGGTTCCTGATAAGCCGACAAGGCTTTCTATTATCCGAATTCCTTGTAAACGATACATGCGACTTACTGATACTTCTACGCCAAGATACCACAATATTGTCCTAAAAGATGTATCGAGATTGGTGTACTGGCAGAGTCTTTATTTTGTTTTTAGTATCACGGCGACCTGGAAGTAGGTGGGCACGTAGTTGGGCGTGCCTAGACAACTAACGCCGCTTCCAATTTTCATATACAGTATAGCAAGTGCTCAGCTAGACCGAACCGAAGGCAGTAGTGTTATAGCATTATCAATATTGCCGAGGCATCGGGATGCCGCCTTCTCTACTGCCTTTACCGTTCCCCGGATCCCTCTTGTAGTGTACCTGTTATTTGATAGGAAAAGACCACGATTGCCGGGTCTATACGGCATGATCCCGAAGCCGTATCAGAGCTACTACATATGTACGCAACACCCCAGGGTTCGAGAAGCTTGGGTCTGTGTAACCACACTTATCTAATAACTTCCGTAAAAAGAGCCCTGCAGGCACCCCCGCGAGCTGCTCAAAAGGAAGGGGACCGTCTAGTAAGCTAACCAAGCATAGTTTGACCTGAACACCTACTATCAAAGAGGGAGTAAGAACACAGCAGGATTCCGCAGGTGTAAATGACTCATCTGAAGATTCTCTTTGGTTCAAAAACGCCATCTTAAAATAGTGTCCTAGTAGTTGTGAGTATAGTACAAGACATCTACTTACTTGTACAAGTCTAGATTATTTCCTATAATCACAACTGGGCGGTAAAGAAAGGTTCTCCCCAAACTGGCTAGAGGTAGGCAGAAACCTTTGTGAAGGAATCGCGCAACTGCCTAGCATAATATAAATAATGAAAAACATGCCGGATCACCCATGATTGAATCGGGCATCGACTGAATGTGTAAGTCGTGTTCCGCAACGGTTCATTTTTGCCGATCCTGATCTGCCACGCCAATATCAAGAACGTCCCGGGGCACTCGGTGAACAACACAACCAAGGCCTTAGCACCGCGTCTCACGCTTGGCTGGCGCATCCTTCGGCTGCAGTGAATGAATGAAGAACATGGATAGCGGTGGACAAAACCTTGGGCCGGAAACCTACGGAACAGCCACACATTGAAACGCACAGCTATGCAATGTTTTGTTGGCATCTTATGGATCAGGTCAGAGGAGGACCTGCTCGCTTTCCCTTAGCGAATGCATAGTACGATGCAATATCGATCTCCCTATAGATTAGTAAAACCGGCTAAGCCGAGGTCGTGTTGGGGTACTGGATCAAGCACATGTACATCGAATCACCATCGCGGATCCACAGCAAGGTTGGTAGACGGTCGGAGATCTAGCGTGAAAGTGCTGGACAGCTGTGTTAGTACCTAACCCATCTGCTACATATAGATGGGTAGGAACGGAACCTAATAGGTAGCACAATTCGAGCTCGAAATATAATCCAGTCGCGCATAATTTGCAGGCGAAGTTGCATTTCATGTATATATACCCATATGTGCTTTGGTAATCACCGTTCGCTGTTCACGAATACCTAGTCGTTCGACAGTGTAAGTAGTATAATTCGTGCAGTAGAAGACGGCCAGCGACGCCGTTCAGCTTTAACGTTTTACTTGCTCCGACTAATATCAGTAGCTATCTAGACAACCTTCAAGATGTCTATGGGCTTTGAGGAGTGCGCCGTAGTCAGGGAGGGGTTCCCCCGACCCGTCCCGGACACACCAACCCACGTTATGGAGCAGTTTAGGATGGTGGGCAAGGTCGTAGTCGTGACCGGCGCGGCGGGCGGTATCGGCTGTGCTGTCTCCGAGGCCATGGTTGAAGCGAACGCCAACGTTGCCCTATGGTACAACTCGTGAGTCGATGCGAGCCTACCATATTAGTTTGGCGCTGTTAATGCTCATAATATGCGAAGGAACGACGCCGCTATCAAAAAGGCTGAAGAACTGGAGCGCCTATATGGTCTGAAGACAGTCGCCTACAAGGTCGATGGTAGGTCAAGAAAGTGCTTTGCTCCATCACCCTCATGTTCTAATGCTGACTGCGACTTATAAGTGTCCGACCCTCAACAGGTACAAGAAGGAATTGCCAAAGTTTTGGCCGACTTTGGCAAAATAGATGTTTTCGTCGCTAATGCCGGTGAGATACGCTTCAGCTACTTGAAAGACAACTGGAGGTTTGCCGACTGACAATGTCCAAGGTATGGCAATATCCAAACCCATCCTGGAGCAGACATTAGATGAGTATAGGAAGCAGATGTCGGTGAACGGTAAAGTGAAATTGCAAAGTCTCCATATATCCTTCTGTATAAGCTAATCGACTCTATAGTTGACGGAGTAGTGATCTGTGCCAAATACGTGGGCGAGGTGTTCAAGCGCCAAGGTTCCGGAAACCTGATCATAACATCAAGTATGAGCGCACACGTCGTCAACGTCCCGACAGACCAACCCGTATACAACGCTAGCAAGGCGTTCGTAACACATTTCGGCAAGTCTCTCGCACGGGAGTGGCGTGACTTCGCCCGAGTAAATATCGTCTCCCCCGGATTCTTCGACACCAAGATGGGCGCTAGTCCGGCCGGGGTGAATGAGGCTTACAGAATGGCGGTTCTAGGAAGACAAGGGCACGTTAAGGAGATCAAGGGCTTATATGTATATCTTGCTAGCGATGCTTCAACATACGCAACAGGTTCAGATATGATTATTGACGGAGGCTATGTCCTTCCGTAGGTCGGAGAATAACTACCGCGTCTTTAGTGTTTTAGATGGAGGTTCAAATGGGAAGCGAACTGATAACGAAGTGCAGTTGTGTTTCTGACGAACTTCAAGTGAGCTTGTTCTTTGCATCATGTGAAAACTTTGATGATGAATATGCAACACATGGGGTATTAGGCGCAGAAGTACCCCGATTAATGCATTTTGGACAAGATGACTCAAAACAGGCCGACCCGCAACTTGAGCTGTACCTATCCGCAATATGCAAGTCAATGCTGCAGAGTGACCAGGAACAACGACCCGGCTGCCTGGTTGACTCATTTACGCTGCTTTTTGATCTCATTTTCTTTTGCCTTGAACGAGATAGAGTGGGGATAACTCGATGATCGGAGGTAGATTCATACTTAGTTGTTTTGCCCACTCTAAAATCAGCCGACCCTCAATATCAAGATTTCTCGTGAGACCTCTCTCATCGTCAGTGCCTAGAATGGCTTCTGAGGCGTCAGGCTCTTTGCCGGCAGCCAATACTTCAGACAACAAGTCTACATATAAGCCGCGCTATATCGATGTAAGTCAGCAGTGAGCTAACCCAAACTTTGCTACACCTCTTCCAATTATTAAAGACTCTCATACATATGTATAATGTATATCTGCTGGGCATTTTACTGATTAGATCAAGATTGGCATAAACTTAGCAGACCCAATATTTCGAGGCGTATATCGCGGAAAACAGCGTCATCAAGATGATTTGCAAGCTGTCATATCGCGTGCCAATGAAGTGGGATGTGAAAAGCTACTAGTCACGGGTTCCGACTTCACCAGCTCAAGACATGCACTCGGAATAGCCAGAGAGTATCGTACGTATGAGACTCACTCACTCGCTCATACTATACGTACCCTCTGGAGCTCCCTATCCTACCACACCTAGAGAGAACATCCAACTCACTAACAAACTGCTCATAGCCGGAGTGGTATACACAACGGCAGGAATCCACCCCTGCTCAAGCGCCATATTCAGCAAAACACACATCCACGCAGACACAGACACAACAGACGGACAGAGCACGCCATGCAACCCTGATCCAGAGCAGCCTGTATCAGAGGACCACGAGCCGGACGCGGAGAAGACCGCAGCCATCATCTCGGAGCTGAGCAGCCTGATCGAGTCCGCGCGGTCCACGCACCCGGGAGGACTAGTCGCGTTCGGCGAGTTCGGCCTCGACTACGATCGCCTGCACTACTGTTCCAAAACCATCCAACTCCATTCCTTTTCCGCACAGCTGGACCTCGTGCTCTCTCTGAACCCGCAACCGCCTTTATTCCTGCACTCGCGGGCCGCGCACGCGGATTTCGTGGGCTTGTTAAAGGAAAAGTTTGGGCCGAGACTAGAGAAACTCGAGAAAGGCGGCGTGGTACACAGTTTTACGGGAACGGCGGAGGAGATGCGAGAATTGGCTGATTTGGGCTTGTATATCGGGACTAACGGCTGCAGTTTCAAGACTGAGGAGAACTGCGCTGTGGTCAAGGAGATACCCCTAAGTCGTCTCATGCTTGAGACCGATGGGCCCTGGTGCGAGGTCCGCCCTACGCATGCGGGGTGGCGGTACTTGATTGAGGCTAAGGCTAAAGGAGAGGGTATATATTCTAACAGTACGCCTGATGGTGAGGTGGAATCTGTGCCGGCTTCCGAACCTTCGACCGCGACGCCTACACCCGACGTCACGAGAACGGCGACGCCGAATCCGCAGGGAGGGACGCAGGCACAGCCACAGCCTACGAAGCAGAAAGCTAAGCAGCCTAAGAAAGCCCAGAAGAAAGAGCCCGAACTCCCCGAGCGCTGGCGCTCCGTCAAGGCAGAAAAGTGGATAGAAGGCGCGATGGTGAAGGGACGCAACGAGCCGTGCATGATCGAGCGCGTGGCGCAAGTTGTTGCCGGTGTTCGGGGAGACTCTTTACGTGATGTCTGTGAGGCTGCGTGGGCGAATACCGTTAAGGTATTCGGGCTAGGTGAAGGCGAGGGTGAGAAATAAGGGTAGACGTGTTTTGAAGCTAAGCGCTTAGCCTTTATTTTGCTTGACGCGTGGAGTTGAATTAGATACTCGTAGAGATAGAGAAAACGAAAGAGGATGTTTTAAACGAGACAGCCAAACGGCGTCTTGTTTATGTTGATAGAGCCTTAGATACCAAAGAGTATGGAAAGAAATTGGCTTAGAGGAAGTGAAGGCTGAGTGACGACGTAATTAAGCCCATGCAATCTACTAGACGTACGTTTGCATCACACAGAGACAGGCGCTCTCAGATTGCTCATGCAACAGCACATCATTCGTATTGATGTTTATATACAATCAATGTTCATCCGTGCTTTGGGCCATTTGCTAACCTAAGGCGTGACACGGGAAGCCCCTTTTCATCCAGGTTGAGGTATACCAGACGCCCAACACACACGTATCAGACAACACAGGCGATATGAAATAGAAGAGCAACTAGGTCGTACAAGACTTATCCTTTCGAGCCAACCACCTCCATGGTCCTGGTCGTAGTATTCTAATAACGAAAAACCCACAGGGAAGATCTTACAACCCAGAGCCTTTAAACCCTCTGATCCGCCCATTCCTCACGGCGCCCATCGTAACGCCTTCCTCGCCCGTCATCCAGCCAGGCATGCGTGCGCCGTCAATAATGCCCGCCTCCACCAGCTGGCGGATTCCGGCGAACACGTGAGGGCCGTGGAGCGACATCCTTACATCGGGTCGCCAAGTCCACTTATCTCGATCCCTGTCTTCTCTGTGCGGTGGCCGTCCTTCACTGGTAGTTTGAGTTGAGTTCCTTTCCGCAGTTGCATCGTCCCCGTTCCGTGTGTCTCCGTCTTCATCGTCGTCTCCTTCGGATTCTTGCAGCAGACTAGCGTCAACGGCGCTACGACGACCCTTTGACTTGCGACCACGCACTCTTCCGACCTCTTCAGAGTCTTGGCCGTGTACTTTTGCATCCTCGGCATGCATCGTAGGTGCCGGGAAGGGGTCTTCGATAATGACATCTATCCTCTCAATACCCTTCCCATCATCCATTTTCGCACTATCGCCAAACCGTGCCTGTGCAACCAGCCTCGCACGCTTCCGTCGTTTGTCCTCTTCCTCTAATTCAGGATCCAAGACTCTCTTGCGCCCCGTCGTCTTATCCTGATTCCCTGCACCCGCAGCTCCCTCGCCATTGTCCTCTTCTCCAGCAGCATCATCCGACAGCGGAGGCGTGGGTAATAAGGGATTAAGCGGGCTATAAATCCGCGCATCAGCAGCCTTATCCCCCGCATACACACTCCAGCCCCCAGCAGACGCATTACCACGTCCCGCGCCGCGCAGGCTCAGCATAGCCTCCAGATTTTTGGTCTGCAAATTGACGGCCTTGAGCGCATATCGTTCCTGCGGCCGCGACAGTGCCTTCGGAATCCCCTCGACCACGAGCGCGCGTAGCGATCGCGTGTCTCCCGCCGTCGTTGGCCCTGCGCTATGCGACTTGCTGACGTAGATGTGCGGTGATGCGTCTGGGAACGCGATGTAGATCGTCCGTGAGGTGTCGAACGTAGTCACGGATCGGTTTTTAGCCGTCGGCGCCGCCGATGGCATCGATGCGGATTTGGCAGAGATGGCGAGGTCGGTATTGTAGGGCGAGTCGAGCACGAGTATTCGTAGGAGGAGAAGCGGGAGACCCTTAGGTCGGTCAAAGTTGTAGTGCGCCTTGACGTCTGGTAGGACTTCGGCTTGTAGATTCTGTAGGAAGGTGCTCGGGTGGAAGCGCGGGACGTGTAGTGTTGTCTTGTCGACTTTATCGTATTTGCTGTCGACGTCAATATCGTTTTCATTTGCCGGCGCATGTAGGCGTCGGATCTTATAACAGGCCCATTTTAGAGTTCCTGGATGGTCGTATAGATATTGTTGGTCCACCATGGCAAGCTGATAGAGGCTCAAACCCCGTCGCCAGTCGCCTTCCAGTATGCGGTCTACCACCTCGCGCCGGCTACCTTTGCGTGACTGCATGTCGGAGTAGACCCCCCGGAGCTCCTCCACCGAATGAGCCGGAGGGTAGAGATCTGTTTCGTATTCATCTTCGTCTTCGTCTTCTTCCGGTGAATTACTCCGTAGGAGAGGGGGACACAGCGAGTTATTATTTGGGTCAAGCCAATCAAGGACGAGGGAGAGGAGCGACGCGCGCGAGAGCTTGCTCAAGACCTTGACCACGGATGGATTGGCGGGGTCGACGCGGAGTGCAGAGGGTAGGCGGGCGGTGGTAGGAAGCGACAGAGGCGGCGCCATGACTATGCGCCTCTGCACCCTCGAGGGGAAATACTTCTTATTATAAAATGAATCAGTAGCGTTTAGAATCCAAGTGTGGTTAATTGGATAATTCGAGCATATTTGATATTGTACGACAAAGGTAAGTATATGAGGTCACTGACGTGGCATTGGGCTGGGGGTGCTAAACATTGAACGCGCGACGCGTCGGCAAATAATACAGATACTGTTGGAAGCTTTGTGTTTCCCGTTCTTGCGCCTTGAAAACCTGGCAAGTCCGCATTAGACGTAGTTTTTCAGAGATTACACGATATGATTCTATTTCTGTTTTGTATTTGGTATACAAGCACAATTGCTGATGAAGAGGCCTATGCTTCAGCATGGGAAGATGTTCGTAATCGCGTAACAGGTGTATAGCTGCAACAGTCTATATCTGTACTTTACATATTATTCTAACCTAAGAGTTTAGTAAGGCTTATCGCTACCAAGACGCCTCTTATCAGTAACACTGCTTATCGATAATATCCTCTCAACCACAGTGGTGAGATGACTGCCTTTCGCGCGACACAAAGATAACTTCTCCTTGTCTTGTTAAAATCTTCAACAGTAGAATCTGTAGTAAAATTCCCACTTTCTTACATTCAAGAAATCGCTATCTGATAGCTCCCTTTTTCCGGGGCCAGGTGGTGGTGGATATTATTGGCAAGTTTGGCTACGACCTGAGTCGTTATACCTACTTGGTTAATGCCCTTCCCCCCCCCCCCCCCCCCCCACCCCCCCCCCCCCCCCCCCCAAAACCCTCCACACAC